>OFGR01000431.1_pt1 | contig 42822 bp, 28 predicted proteins | sample 1521811 | NCBI WGS metagenome assembly OFGR01 (sample SAMEA3504098, study PRJEB24116) | mouse gut metagenome | biome: mouse gut; feature: mouse-associated habitat; material: faeces | place: Denmark | collected 2011
GAGATGCACTTCTTCACAGAAGCGCACCTCCCTCATAACCAAAATTCAAGTATATTTGTCTAACAAAACATTGGACTATACAATGGCTCCGGTAAAATACCGGATTGCAATACCGGAAACCGATACCGTAATCAGCATCTGTCCGTCTCATACCATCAACGATGATGACACACATCCGGGCGGCATGCCAGAATGGAACGGATTTCTTAAGCAGTGACATAGGGAAAATCCCCTATCAGGCACAATTACTGATTCCCCGTATTCGATTTTTTAGGTAAGCACTGCAAAGTTACACATAATAGCCTTATTGTCAATAATATAATTGCAAAAAGATTTTAAAACACCTAAACGCCATTTTTAACACTTGTGCGCAAGTGTGCCTGCGCAACCATGATGTAAGTATTTTTTACTATCTTTACACCGTGAACAGCATCGGCGCACATGCACCGCGTCAACATCCTGATCCGATTTTTTCATATCATTTTCTTTTATACCTCATGAACAAAAAAATCATTTATCTTGCCCTCGGTCTGGTGCTCGTAGGAGCCACCGGGTGCAACAAGAAACTCGGCCAGTTCAAGAGCAGTTTCTTCTCCACCGTTCCCACTCCGCTGGAAACCGTAGGCGAGAACGTGCCCGGAACCGTCAAAGGATCAATACCCGCCAAATTCATGGTTAAAAACGCCAAGGTTACAGCTACCCCGGTGATTTCATGGAAAACGGCCTCCGGCAACGACAGCGAGGTGCTCGCGAAACCTGTAATTTTCCAGGGCGAGGATGTCCGCGCCAACGGTCAGGTAGTTGATTACAAAAATGGCGGCAACGTCTCCATTCCTTTCTCCGTGGCCTACAATCCCGGAATGTCGTCTTCCGAACTTTTCCTCGATTTCACAGTTGACCAGAACGGCAAGATCTATCGCCTTCCCCGCGTGAAAGTGGGCTACGGCGTAGTGGCCACCTCCACTCTGGCATCGGCAAAAACCGTGACCCCGGCTCTCGCCAAGGATGATTTCCAGAAGGTGATCACCGAAAAGTATTCCGCCGACATCCATTTCCTCATAAATCAGGCAAACATACGCGCCAACCAGACCAACAAGGCCGATTACATCGACCTCAACAAGCGTCTGATGGAAGCGAACCAGGCTCCCAATCAGGAAATAGCCGCCATCAACATCAATTCATACGCTTCTCCGGAAGGATCGTACGACTTCAACGAGAAACTCGCGCAGAAACGGGAAAAGAACACCACCAGCCTTGTGGAAAACCAGCTCAAAAAGGATAAAATCTCTGAGTTCGGTGAACTCACTTCCTCTTTCACACCAGAGGACTGGGAAGGGTTCGAGAAACTCGTGGAGAAGAGCAATATTCAGGACAAAGACCTTATACTCAGCGTACTTCGCATGTATCCCGATCCCCAGCAGCGCGAACGTGAGATCCGCAACCTCTCCTCCGTGTTCGACGAGCTCGCCGACCAGATTCTTCCCCAGCTCCGCTATTCGCGCGTGATGGCACAGATCAACGTCCTCGGCAAGAGCGATCAGGAACTCGTGGAGCTTTACAACACCAATCCCAAGAAACTCACCGAGGAGGAGATGCTTTATGTCGCCACTCTGACCGACGACAACATGAAGAAGATGGATGTATACAACACGGCAGCCGAAATTCACTCCAAGGATTATCGCACATTCAACAACCTCGGCATGACGCAGTACATCGCCGGAGACTATGCAGGCGCCAAAGCTAATTTCGAGCATGCCCGCCGCCTCAATCCCGCCGCGAAGGAGCCTGAGATGAACCTCGGTCTGATCTCGATGCTGGCCCACGACTATGCCAAGGCCAACGAACAGATAGGTGCCGCCGCAGGCGTTCCTGAGAGCGCCGACGCCATGGGCGTGTACTATCTCTCACAGGGTGATGTACAGAAAGCCATCAACTCCTTCGGCGACGCCAAGACCAACAACGCGGCTCTCGCCCATATATTGGCCAGGAACTATACCACCGCGCAGGAAATCCTCGCAAAAGTCGCGGCCCCGGACGCCACCACTTCCTACCTGAAGGCGATTGTCGCAGCCCGCACCAACAACGAAAGTGGCGTGCTCAGCAATCTCCGCGACGCCGCCAAGGCTGATTCAGCTCTCCTTGCACGCGCAAAAAGCGACCTGGAGTTTGCAAACTTCAATCTTTCGAATCTCTGATAATTGTCCGTAAGACCGATGACTCAGGTCTTCCGTACAATTAACAATACTCAACAGAAAGGGATGCTCCCGGAGGGCATCCCTTTCTTACGTATATAGTTATATCCTCGTATCCTATGAGTATCATGCACAGCTCAGTGGGCGTCAAGCCAGTTTGAAGCCACACCGCTCTCAGCCGTCAGCGGCACCTTCCCGCTGTAGGCCGACTCCATCTGCCGCGTCACAAGCTCCTGCAGCACCGGAAGTTCCTCGGGAATAACATTGAAATTCAATTCATCATGCACCTGCATGATCATGGTCGACTTCAGGCCGAGCTTCCGCATCTCCCTCTCGATGGCCACCATTGCCACCTTGATGATGTCGGCCGCAGTACCCTGCAGCGGCGCGTTGATGGCGTTACGCTCGGCATATCCACGCACCACGGGGTTCTTTGAGTTAATGTCCGGCAACATGCGGCGGCGCCCCATCCGGGTCTCCACATAACCCTTCTCGCGGGCATGCTCCACGGAGTCCGACATATATTTCTTCACCCCCGGAAAGGTCATGAAATAATTGTCGATAATCTCCTTGGCCTCGGCCCGCGGTATACCGAGCCGAGTGGAGAGACCGAACGCCGAGATCCCGTAGATGATCCCGAAATTTGCAGTCTTGGCCTTCCGGCGCTCGTTTGCCGTCACCTCTTCCGGACTCTTGTGGAAGATGCGGGCGGCAGTGATGGCATGTATGTCGCGTCCGTTGCGGAAGGCATCGAGCATGATTCCGTCGTCTGAGAAGTCTGCCATAAGCCGCAGTTCAATCTGCGAGTAGTCGGCCGAAAAGAACAGACAGCCGGGATCGGCGATAAAGGCCCGCCGGATTTCCCGTCCCTCATCGTCACGCACCGGGATATTCTGCAGATTGGGTGCCGACGACGATATCCGGCCGGTGGCGGTCACCGTCTGATTATAGTTGGTGTGCACCTTGCCCGTTTCCGGATTTATGGCCGCCGGGAGCGCCTGAAGATAAGTTGTCAGCAGTTTCCTCAAGGCGCGGAATTCCATTATCTTTCCAACCACGGGATGCTTCGGAACCAGTTTTTCGAGTATATCCTCACTTGTGGAGTACTGCCCCGTCTTGGTCTTCCTGGCCTTCGCGTCGAGTTTCAGACGGTCGAAAAGAACTTCCCCCACCTTTGCGGGAGATCCGATGTTGAAGCGTTCGCCGACGAGCGAATAGATCTCCTCCTCGAGAGCCGCTATCCGTTCCTCCATGTCGCGGGCGGCATCGTTGAGAGCCGCCACATCCAGTCTCACTCCCGCGAGCTCCATGCCGGCGAGCACCCTGACAAGTGGTAGCTCGATGTCATCGAGCAGCCTCTCCATGCCCTGCCTTCTCACCTCCTCCTCGAGCGGGACTATGAGCCTGAGCGCGGCATCGGCCTGGATGCATGCGGCACGCATGTTTTCGCCGCTTGTGTCATCGTCCTCGAAAAGCGACCTTGCCTTGCGCGGGGACCTGGCCGGAGCGACCGGAATCTCCCATCCGAGATATGTCTGCGCAAGAACGTCTGCAGAATGCCGCATCTCAGGCTGCAGCACATAATGGGCAAGAAATATGTCCCTGTAGTTCACCAGCGCGTCTATCTCATCGTTGCGCAGCCTCGCCGCCAGCACCATGTCGCGCTTGGCGTTACAGCTCACCTTCACAAGCGCCGGCATCGCCATAAGGTCGAGCAGAAACCGCACCCCGTCGGTATAACCGGCCGGCACATACCATGCCTTTCCCGGAGCTGTGGCCAATGCCGCCCCTGTGAATCCCGACATGGCATCGTTTTCACCATCCGCAGCCAGATGTATGCCTATCCGCTCCGCGCCGTCAAGAGCACGCTTCAGTTCGCCGAGCGCCACATCGTCCGAAACGGTCACATAATTCTCCGGCACAGCTTCCGGTTCCGGATGGGAATGCGGAGCCTCCTCTCCCTCATTGCCGGAGACATCCCCGCCATCGACAAAGTCGAAAAGTCCCGCCTCGGGAACCGGTCTGACCTTCGCCGAGTCGAGTCTGCGCGCCACACGCGCCACAAGGCTTTTGAACTCCAGATCCTTGAAAATGGCAAACAGCTTCTCCCTGTCCGCCGGACGCGCCTCGAGGCTCCCGGGATCCACATCCACCGGGACATCCGTGCGGATGGTGGCGAGAAACTTGGAAAACCGGATGTTCTCCGCGTTTTCCTCCACTTTCTTCCTGAGCGCACCCTTGAGGTGCCCGGTATTGTCGAGAAGATTCTCCACGCTGCCGAAATCCCGGATCAGCTTCACCGCCGTCTTCTCGCCCACACCCGGACAACCGGGAATGTTGTCCACCTTGTCGCCCATCAGTGCCAGCAGATCGATCACCTGTGAAGCACGCTCTATGCCATAACGGCCGCACACCTCCTCCTCTCCCCGCAATTCGAAATCCTGCCCGCGGTAGGATGGCTTGTACTGAAACACGGAAGGGCTCACAAGCTGACCGAAGTCCTTGTCGGGGGTCATCATGTATACGGTGAACCCTTCTTTTTCCGCACAACGCGCCAGAGTTCCTATCACATCGTCGGCCTCGAAGCCCTCCACCTCTACAATCGGAATGTTGTATGCACGCACGATCTCCTTGATTACCGGCACCGAAAGCTTGATATCCTCCGGAGTTGCACTGCGTTCTCCCTTGTATTCATCGAAGGCCTCATTGCGGAAAGTCGGTCCCGGAGGATCAAAGCATACGGCAATATGGGTCGGGGCCTCCTTGCGGAGGAGTTCCTCGAGAGTGTTGACGAATCCGAATATCGCGGAAGTATTGAAACCCGCCTGCGTGGTACGCGGCATTCTGATAAGGGCATAGTACGCGCGAAAAATCAGCGCATAAGCATCGAGAAGGAAAAGGCGTTTGTCAGCCATGACTTTAGGTGTTAAGTTATCCCGCCGCGTGAATACCGGCATAGGGGTCTGAATAGCAGAGGAGAGGAGAGGACCCCTGGCGGGATCTTCTCCTCTATATAACGGATTTAAAATCTGTTTTGGTTTAGAGCGCGCTCTTATTTGCCGGTTGTGATGCGGATGTTGATTCCGCCGTCGGGGCTGACATTGATTTCGAGCGTGGTGCCCTCGGCAAGACGAAGGACCGGAGCGTTGCCGCTGCCCTCGGCCTTGCGGGCGTTGGGGAGCACAGGAGCTGCAGATCCGCCCTCAAGCGCGGGATAAGCGCGGCTTGTGTCAATGCCGGTCACAGGCTTGCACTCGCATTTCGGAGCAGCCTCTTTCTTGGGAGCGGGAGCTGCGGCCTTGGGAGCAGGTTTCGGAGCGGGAGCAGCCTTGGGAGCAGCGCCGGCGCCGGCGAACTCGAATATGGGCTGGTCGGTCGACATCACGTCGCCATCCTCGATGAGGCACTTGGCGATGACTCCGGCACGGTCAGCGGTGAGGTTGTTCTCCATCTTCATTGCCTCGTACACAAGCAGAGTGTCGCCCGGCTTGACAGCGTCGCCAGGTTTAACCTTCACCTCGAGCACTGTTCCTCCCATGGGAGCCTTCATGATTTCTCCTCCGCCCTGGATTTCCTCGGCTGCGGGAGCCGCGGGAGCGGCGCATCCCTCGCCTGCGAACTCGATCAGAGGCTGATCGGTGGCCATAACGTCGCCTTCGCCGATAAGTATGGCTTTCACCACGCCACCCATGTCGCATGCCAGGTCGTTCTCCATCTTCATGGCCTCATACACAAGCACGGTGTCACCCGGCTTAACGGTATCGCCCGGTTTAACACGGATTTCGAGTACAGTTCCGCCCATCGGAGCCTTGAACACAGGACCGTCGCCGGCCTCGGCAGCTGCAGCCTTGGGAGCCTCGGCCTTGGGAGCGGAAGCGGCACTGGCCTCATATTCGGCCTTGCGGAGATTCTGGAGGAATGTCTTGGCCACATTGGGAAGAAGCTCAAGAAGGAGATACTCCTCTTCATTCTGAGCGAGTTTCAGACCTCCGAACTTGTCGAGTTCCGGGTTGGCCGGTTTCTTGTAGCTGTTCACATCGTAGGGAGTCTCCACGGGGCTGCCGGTGATAAGCTCACGGAATTTGGGATCCACCGGTACGGGAGTCAGACCATATTCGCCCTTCACGAGGCCTACGAACTGGTTGTTCTTATTGGTATAGTCGGGATTGCCTTTGCGGCGGTCCATGGCGAGAGCCACAGCCTGCGAGCCTACAATCTGGGAGGTCGGGGTAACGAGAGGCACCAGACCGGCATCGCGGCGGACCTTCGGGATGAGGGCCATGGCCTCGTCAAGCACGTCGAGAGCGTTGAGCTGCTTGAGGTTGGCAACCATGTTGGAGTACATTCCTCCGGGCACCTCGGCATTCTTCACAATCTCGTTGGGCTTGGGGAAGCCGAAATATTCCTCTATCTTATGGCAGGCATCGAGAAGAGCCGGCTCGTCGCATTTCTTGGCGGCCTTGATGGCGCGGTCGAACTCCGCGTCGATTTCCTTGGGCATAGCCGCGAAAGCCTCATCGAAGTCCTTCGGCCATTTGTCCTTGTTAAGGTCGAAGTCGGCAAGAGCCTTGCGGGCATCCTTGAGCTCATGGCGGATTTTCGCCACAGCCTCCATGTTGGCCTCGAGTTCCACGCCGAGTTTCTTGCAGAATATGTCCACAAGCTCGATCGCCGGAGCTGCGGAGCCGCCTCCGAACCACCAGATGTTGGTGTCGACGATGTCGACGCCCTGGATGATTGCGGTCAGCACCGATGCAAGACCGTAGCCCGGAGTACAGTGCGTGTGGAAGTCCACGGGCACCTTGAGCGCTTTCTTCAGCTTGGGCATAAGAGTATAGATGCGGGCGGGATTCACCAGACCGGCCATATCCTTGACCGTTATCATCTTGGCGCCGATTTTCTCCATCTCCACAGCCTTGTTTACGAAATACTCGTCGGTGAAGATCTTCTCCTTGGATGCATCATCCTTGGGGTCTACTGTGTAGCAGACAGCCGCGTCGGCGATACCGCCCAGCTCGTTGATCATCACGATCGAGTCATGGATGTTGTTGATGTCGTTGAGGGCGTCGAAGATACGCATCACGTTCAGACCGTTCTCGATGGCCTTCTCGTAGAAGCCCTTGAGCACGCTGTTGGGATAAGGCACATAGCCGAAAAGGTTACGGCCGCGCGAGAGGGCGGAGAGCAGCGAGATGCCCTTCATTGCCTTCGAGCACTCGCGGAGGCGGTCCCAGGGACTCTCGCCCAGATAACGCATCACGGAATCGGGCACAGCACCGCCCCAGACTTCCATGATATAGAATTTAGCATCACGGTAGAGGGGGAGAAGACGGTCCACGTTCTCCTGCTTCATACGCGTTGCGAAAAGCGACTGTTGTCCGTCGCGAAGTGTCAGATCTCTAACTCTTAGCGTTTTAGCCATTACGATATGTAGATTTAAGTTATAGAATTTAAGGCTCGTTTTCCATTCTGGTGTCCGGTCCGGTCCATCGGCAGGAACGCGACATCAGCATGTTGTGCCAAAATTAAGTATTTTTCAGCATATAAAGAAATTTTTCTACAATATTTTTGAACAATCACGACAAATTCTCCTTAACAAAGTACGATTTGTTGCACGGAACTGTATTTTTTTTTAATTTTGCACATCATAGGCGGATTAGAGGTCCGCCGGATTGTTTACAATTATGCAGCCGATTATTGACAAAGTAGACACAGCCCTGATAAAAGCAGAACTTACACCCGACCGACTGTTGCGCCGCTCCAACAAGGGCAACAACGAGATATACGTGGTCGATGCTTTCAACGCGCCTGCCACAATGCGTGAGATCGGCCGACTGCGCGAGCTTTCCTTCCGCAATGCGGGGGGAGGCACAGGGCTTGAATGTGACATAGATGAATTCGACACAATGGATGTGCCGTGCCGCCAGATGATCGTATGGAATCCCGAGGGGGATGAGATCATCGGCGGATACCGCTTCATCCTCGGCAAGGACATAAGGACAGAGGACGGCGTACCATGTATCGCCACCTCCCATTTGTTCCGGTTCTCTCCCGAGTTCATCACCGGCTATCTTCCGCATACCATCGAGCTGGGACGCTCGTTCGTGGTACCGGTGTACCAGAACAGTCAGGAGCGCCCGAAACAGATCTACGCGCTCGACAATCTCTGGGACGGTCTCGGCGCCCTCACGGTGATTTACCCCCAGATAAAGTATCTCTTCGGCAAGGTTACCATGTATCCTGACTTCCACCGCGAGAGCCGCGAGATGCTGCTGGGATTCATACACAGGCATTTCCCGGATCCCGACTCTCTGGTTACCCCCATTGTCCCTCTGCCGAGCATAGCCGCGTCACCCGAAATCCAGAACCGCTATACCGGCGACTACAAGGAGGACATGCGGATACTCTCACAGTTCGTGCGCGCCGCCGGCTACAGGATTCCGCCGCTCGTCAACGCCTACATGTCACTCTCCCCGACGATGCGTTCGTTCGGCACGGCTGTAAACCGCGAGTTCGGAGATGTCGAAGAGACGGGCATCCTCATCAGCCTAGACCAGGTCTACGAAGACAAGAAAGCCCGTCATATCTCCTCCTTTACACGTTGAAGCGGAAGTGCATGATGTCGCCATCCTGCACCACATATTCCTTGCCTTCAATGCCCATCTTTCCGGCTTCCTTTACGGCTGCTTCCGAACCATAATGAATGTAATCTTCGTATTTGATGACTTCGGCACGGATAAAGCCTTTTTCAAAGTCGGTATGGATAACTCCGGCGCATTGGGGGGCTTTCCAGCCTTTGCGGTAAGTCCATGCCTTCACTTCCATTTCTCCGGCTGTGATGAATGTCTCTAAATCCAACAGCTTGTAGGCTGCTTTAATCAAACGGTTTACGCCTGATTCTTCCAAACCTACTTCCTGCAGGAACATCTGGCGGTCTTCGTATGTTTCCAGTTCTGCAATGTCGGCTTCTGTCTTGGCTGCTACGACCAGGATTTCTGCATTTTCTTCTTTTACCGCTTCGCGCACCATCTCGACATATTTGTTACCGTTGACTGCGCTCGCTTCGTCCACATTGCATACATACATCACCGGTTTGGAAGTCAACAAGAACAATTCTTTGGCAATCTTTTGTTCGTCTTTGCTTTCAAATTGTACGGTGCGGGCAGACTTGCCCTGCTCCAAGGCTTCTTTGTATTTGACAAGCACTTCGTATGTTTGCTTGGCCACCTTGTCACCACCCGTTTGTGCCTGTTTCTGCACTTTCTGGATGCGGCTTTCAATGGTCTCCAAGTCTTTCAGCTGGAGTTCGGTGTCGATGATTTCCTTATCGCGTACAGGGTCTACACTGCCGTCCACGTGGGTTACATTTTCATCGTCAAAGCAGCGGAGCACGTGCAGGATAGCGTCTGTCTCGCGGATATTGGCCAAGAATTTGTTTCCTAATCCTTCGCCTTTGCTGGCGCCTTTCACCAGTCCGGCTATGTCAACTATTTCCACTGTGGTGGGTACGATGCGTCCCGGATGGACCAGCTCGGCAAGCTTGGTCAAACGTTCGTCGGGTACGGTGATGACGCCTACATTGGGTTCGATGGTACAAAAAGGGAAGTTGGCTGCTTGAGCCTTTGCATTTGATAAGCAATTGAAAAGTGTCGACTTTCCTACGTTCGGAAGGCCGACAATGCCACATTGTAAAGCCATTGTTTTATATCTTAAGTATTTATTGTCTGTTCTTTTGTCTGCTTTCAGACGATTTGCAAAGATACGGATTTCTTTCATAAGTAGCGTAAGGTTTTAGCGTTTTTAATGTAATCGGCGGTTTTTGTTGATTGGAACGATTTATGGGGTGGTTCATATCCTTGCTTGGGAAGAATTGTACCATTTTTGTTTGGCAGGTCTTTTTTTTGTGTATTTTCGCCCTGTAATAATAAAAAATTAAGATTATGAAGAAGATTTTCAATGTATTTCTTATGTCCGTGTTCATCCTAGGTATAGGATATGGTGTGTATGATTCTTATAAGGTTGAATCAGTGTCTGATATTGCTTTGGCTAATATAGAGGCTTTGGCTGGTAATGAAAGTGGTAATTATGATTGTATTGCCCCATATACATATACGTGCGGTTATGAAGGGTCTATAAAACTTCCAGGCATTAAATATAAGAAATAACTAAGATTTTCCACCTTGCTTACAATATTTTGTAAGTAAGGTGTTTTTTATGTGCTGATTATTAGTGATATGGGTGCTTTTTATAGAAATATGAGAAAGATTATTCGTGGAGTTCTGTCGCTCTGCATTTGTTTTAGTGTCTTTTCTTGCGATGATAAGGTGGAAAACTCTATGGTGAATTTGTTTCAAGATCAGACAATGGCTTCTGTTGTGGCTTCACCGATTTCGACTGAAGAGTTTAGAACCCCTTATTTGATGGACTATAAGGATGGAATGCTTTTGTTGGGTGATATTCATCAGCCTAAGTTTATGTCGGTGTTTGACGGATTGAAGGGAACTTTCTTGGGTGACTTCGCTTCGCGTGGAATGGGCCCGGATGAATTTATTCATTTGGGGAATATTTCGCAAGTGGGTAATTCGCTTTGTTTGTGGGATGCCGGCAGGTCGTCATTGGTATTTGTAGAACAGGATGGAGGATCCCTTTCTTACCGGAGCGTTCAGATCAATGTGGACGATTCCTTGTCGGCGGCCTTTCAGGTGATACCTCTTCGTGAAGATGCTTTTTTGGCTTCGGGCATAGTGAAGGGACATCGCCTGGCCTTGCTTGACGGTAGGGGGCATGTTGTGAGTTTGTTTGGTCATTATCCGAAGGGTTATCGCCGTCAAAATACGGATGCCGAAAATGGTTTTATCTACCAAGGAACGATGGCTTATCAGGAAAAGAAAGGAGTCTTGGCGGTAGCTTGTGGTATGGGTGAGTCTATCTGTTTTTATGATATGAATAATGGCGGGCATTTGATAAAAGAATATAGTTTTGAACATCCTATTTACGAACTGACTGGAGATAATGTATCGCCTGTGGTCTTTCGGACAGACAACAAGACAGGTTTTGTCGATTTGAAATCTTCTACGAATTATTGTATCGGGCTTTTTTCCGGTGAAGAAAGAATAGGGCCTGAAGATTATGGAGGAAACAAATTGTTATTGTTTGCTTGGAATGGAGAGCCTGCGAAGATGATGCGGTTGGAGGGCAAATATACCAATATGGCTATAGACGAGGAAAGACGCAGAATCTTGTTGTTGGGAGTTGATTCGGATGGGGGAGGATATATGCTTTCCGAAGTGGAATTACCCAATTGAGTAATCCCTAAAAAGGGCAACCTTCACGGCTGCCCTTTCGTAGAGTTTTTATGAAAAGTGTTAGATTGTTAGAATAGATTTACTTATCCATAGTTACGGTCATTTCAGGTACTAGTATATATTCTTTCTTCTTAGAGTTCCATTTATAATATTCGGTAGTAATGCTCTTGTTTCCGTGAGTGTAGCGGATGCAGAGGGTGTTCTCCCAACAGTTCTTGTTGCTATTCCATTTCTGGGTTTCATCTTCGGTACGTTGTTGGTTTGCATCGTACTTATAGTTGTGCTTCATGTAATTGGTCAGCATATTACCGTCCATCTTGAAAACAGTTTCCGAAACAATTACTCCGTTTACTTCTTCTGTATTGTGAATCAGGTTGTCACCCGGATTTGCAGCGGAAATTGTAAGGCTGGCAATAAATAGCATTGCTACAGAGAGCATTCCTTTCAAAAAATTAATCTTCTTCATGATATTAGCGTGTTAGATTGTTACTTTCATATTGTTTCTAAAAGCGGTGCAAATGTACAAAAAGAAATTGAACAACCTAACAAATCTGCAATAAAAAGATAATATTTTTGCAAAATGTCACTGAATAAACAAATATTAATAATTTGAAGTTTTCGGTATGTAACAGAATATATCTAAGGGGGAGAAAAAGGGCCTCATGTATTTATTTTGAATAATAGGGGAGTAGCGGGGAAATGACAGTTGTTTATTTCTGTGTTATCGGGTTGGCGGTCTTTGGGGAGGAAGGGGATAAACAGGGGCTTGAGCGTACGATAATGATAGGCGGATAAAAAAGGAGACCAAACGAATGGTCTCCTTTAATATGTTGTGATATAGCGTATTGTCTGCTTATGTACTTTTGTTAATGTGCTTCCAGCCAATTATTTCCCCAGCCGCAGTCTGCCTTTAAAGGTACTTGCATCAGATAGGCTTTTTCCATTTCTTCCATTACAATCTGCTGTACTTTTTCCTTTTCTTCGGGCACAACGCTGAAGTTTAACTCATCATGCACCTGAAGTATCATTTTTGAGCGTATACTTTCAGATTGAAAGCGTTGGAATATCTTAATCATGGCTACCTTGATAATGTCGGCTGCACTTCCCTGAATGGGAGCGTTTATGGCATTTCGCTCAGCATATCCGCGTACTACGGCATTGCGTGAATTGATGTCCGGCAAGAAACGTTTACGGCCGAAGATGGTTTCGATGTAACCGTTGGCACGTGCTCGTTCGATACTTTTCTCCATATATTCCTTGATTTGCGGATAGGTCTCGAAATAGCCGTCTATCAGTTCTTTAGCTTCTTGGCGGGGAACATTCATGCGTTCTGCTAGTCCGAACACCGAGATGCCGTAGATAATACCGAAATTGGCGGTTTTGGCTTTACTGCGTTGTTCGCGCGTCACGTCTTCGATGGCTATTTTATATACTTTGGCGGCTGTGGCGGCATGGATGTCGTCTCCTTCGCGGAAGGCTTCTATCATATTTTTGTCACCGCTTAAGTGGGCCATGATGCGGAGCTCTATCTGAGAATAGTCGGCAGAGAAAAACTCGCATCCGTCTTCCGGGATGAATGCTTTGCGGATTTCTTTACCGTCTTCGTTGCGGATAGGGATATTTTGCAGGTTCGGGTTACTCGAACTGAGGCGCCCTGTGGCGGTTACCGTCTGGTTGAAAGACGTATGTATTTTGCCTGTTTCCGGATTAATAAGCAGGGGTAGGGCATCGATATAGGTTCCGAGTAGTTTCTTCAGTCCTCGATGTTCCAGAATCTTGCCCACTATTTCATGCTTTCCGCGCAGACTTTCCAATACTTCCTCACTGGTCACGTATTGGCCGGTCTTTGTTTTTTTCGCTTTTTCTACGATGTGTAACTTGTCAAACAAGACTTCTCCCACTTGTTTGGGCGATGCAATGTTGAAGTCTGTCCCTGCCAACCGGTGCACTTCTTCTTCTATTTGATTCATGCGGGCTGTGAAATGCTCCGAGGTTTGTTTCAGTGCTTCCGTGTCTACACGCACGCCATTTCTTTCCATATAGGCAAGGACGGGTACTAGGGGCATCTCTATTTCGTAGAAGAGTTTTTCGGCTCCTTGCTCTTTCAGTTCCTTCTCTAGTGCATGCTTTAGCTTTAAGGTGACATCGGCATCCTCGCACGCGTACTTATATATAGCTTCGGGAGGGAGGTCACGCATATTCTTTTGGCTTTTGCCTTTAGGTCCGATGAGCTCTTCTATATGAATCGTCTGATAATGCAGATAGATTTCTGCCAGATAGTCCATGTTATGGCGCAGTTCGGGTTGCAGCACGTAGTGTGCTACCATGGTGTCGAACAGCGGACCGCAAACTTCCACTCCGTAGTTGCTTAGCACCAACATATCGTACTTGATATTTTGTCCCACTTTCAGTGCTCCTGCTTTTTCAAATACCGGTCGGAACTCATTAACAATTTTTTGTGCTTCTTCTTGTTCGGCGGGAATGGGAACATAGAAAGCTTGGTTTTCGGCGTAGCTGAAACTCATTCCTACCAGTTTGGCGGTGATAGGGTCGGTTCCTGTTGTTTCCGTGTCTAGACTGAAAGTTTCTTTTGTAAGTAACTTTTGTATTAAATCGACTCTTTTCTCTTCTGTATCAACGAGTTGATAGTCGTATTTTAAGTTTTCTAAACATGCGAGATTTGAATAATTTCCGCTTCCTGTATTCTCGTCTTCAAATTCTGCAAAGAGATTGCCTTGCGATGAAGCCTGTGAAGATGACGAAGGGCTCGGCTGGTCAAATAACGAAGGTTGGTCACCGAAAAGTGAGCCTTGTGCATTGCCGTGTGACTTTGAAGCCGCACTTGCCGAAGCCGTTTTCTTTTCACGGTTAAAAACGCGGTCGATGAGTGTGCGGAATTCCATTTCCTCAAAAATCTTCCGAAGTTCTTCTTCGTTGGGTTCTTCACGTTTCAGCTCGTCCATGTTCAGCGCAATGGGAACGTCGATTTTAATGGTCGCCAGAAATTTGGAGAACTCAATCATTTTTCGATTAGTTTCCACCTTTGTCTTCAGTGCGCCTTTCAACTCATCGGTGTGGGAGAGGAGGTTCTCAATGCTTCCATATTGGGCGATGAGTTTTTGTGCCGTCTTTTCTCCCACGCCCGGACAGCCGGGGATGTTGTCGGATGAGTCACCCATTAATCCCAGCATATCGATGACTTGGGCCGGCGACTGGATATCAAACTTCGCTTTTACCTGTTCTATCCCCATTACCTCAAATTCTTTGTCACCATATTTGGGACGGTACATAAACACATAATCACTCACCAGTTGGCCATAATCCTTGTCGGGAGTCATCATATAAGTTGTGATGCCGCGCCGTCCGGCTTCGGTAGCCAATGTACCGATTACATCATCGGCTTCATAACCTGAAACCTCAAGAATGGGAATGCGGTAAGCGCGGATAATGTCCTTTATAATAGGTGCGGACAAACGGATTGCCTCCGGCGTTTCTTCGCGCTGGGCCTTGTATTGTTCGTATGCTTCGTGGCGGAAAGTAGGTCCGGCAGGGTCGAATGCTACACCAATGTGTGTCGGGTTTTCTTTTTTCAATACATCCTCCAGCGTATTGACAAAGCCGAGTACGGCTGAAGTGTTGAAACCCTTGGAGTTAATACGCGGGCTTTTGATGAAAGCGTAGTATGCGCGATATATCAATGCATAAGCATCCAGCAGAAAAAGTTTGTCCATTCTTAAAAATCTTTAGTTTTTTCATGGTAAAAGTACAAAAAAATACCGTATTCCGCGTTTTATTACTACTTTTGTGCTCAAATTAACCTGTATGGAGAAGTTACAGCAAATCAAATTGCCTATTATTAAGGAGTTTGAAGAGTTCAAATCCTTGTTTGACGCTTCGCTCCAAAGCTCCAATCCTTTACTTAGTGAGGTGCTGACCTATATTAAGCAGAGGAATGGCAAGATGATGCGTCCTATCCTGACGTTGCTGATGGCCAAATTATTCGGTGAAATCAATCATTCTACACTTCATGCCGCTCTTTCGCTGGAGTTGCTTCACACGGCAAGTCTGGTGCATGACGATGTGGTGGACGAAAGCGATAAGCGACGCGGGCAGTCGTCGGTGAATGCTATCTATAATAATAAGGTATCTGTATTGGTGGGAGACTATATGTTGGCTACCAGTCTGAAGCATTCTGCCATGACGGGTTCTATCCGTATTGTTGATTTGGTGGCACGGCTGGGGCAAAATCTTGCAGAAGGTGAGATTATCCAGTTGACCAATATCAATGCTTCCGAGTTTTCCGAAGAAGTTTATTATGATGTGATTCGTAAGAAGACAGCCGCTCTCTTTACAGCCAGTGCCGAAGCCGGGGCTGTAGCGGTCGACTCTTCCGATGAAATGGTGAAAAATGCACGGTTGTTTGGTGAGATGATTGGGATTGCTTTCCAGATTAAGGATGATATCTTCGATTATTATTCTCCCGATGAGATAGGCAAGCCGACCGGCAATGATATGCATGAGGGTAAGTTGACATTACCGGCATTGCATGTTCTGAATACTTTGGGGGATGAGCGGATGTGCCAATTGGCGCTTCGCATTAAATCCTTGGACGCCACAGATGCAGAAATATCCCTTTTCATCGATTATGTGAAGAAGAATGGCGGTATAGAGTATGCTAAACAGGTGATGGTGGACTATCGTAATAAAGCATTGGAGTTGCTTCCTTCCACAGCCGACACAGGCATTAAAGATGCTTTGACTGCTTATATTGATTACGTGATAGAACGGGAAAAATAGCCCTCACCTCAAGCTGGAATAGGGAATTGCTTCAAGCGTTTTTTAGATGGACAGGTAATTTAATTTCCGAAGGGAGACTTTCTCAAAACAATAGGGACACTTTATGAAAACAATGGAAACAACTTTCCCAAACAATGCCCATTGTTTGGGGGTATGATGGTGTCGTTAAAAGCAAGAGAAAAAGCCGTATCATTACTCGCGACAGAGTTTGATACGGCTCTTTTAAGTTTGGTAGTTACAATCTGTAACTTTTCGGAAGGGGCATTTTTGTTTCGACACATTTACCCTCATCGATAATGGTGGCGTATGCGGCTCTTAGAAGAACTTGGTTTCCTGACCGACAATCTCGGAAAGGAGCAGATTGGCCAGGCGGCTTGTTCCCAAACGGAATAATTCATTGGTCAACCATTCTTTACCCAATATTTCTTTTACGATGGTGTAGTATACCAGTGCATCGTGCACGGTATTGATACCTCCTGCAGGTTTGAAGCCGACCTTTCTGCCCGTAGCCATATAATATTCTTTGATGGCTTCGCACATCACATAGGCCGCTTCGGGAGTGGCGGCAGGATTCTCTTTGCCGGTAGAGGTCTTGATGAAGTCTGCACCCGAATACATCGATAAAATGGATGCCTTCTTAATGTTGGAAGCATTTCCGAGTGCTCCTGTTTCCAGAATTACTTTCAAATGCTTGTCTCCGCATACTGCTTTTAATTCTTCGATTTCATCGCACATTCCTTCGTAGTCACCTGTCAGGAACTTACCGACCGAGATGACAATGTCTATTTCGTCTGCACCGCTATGAATAGCCATGGCTGTTTCTGCTACTTTCACTTCAATGAATGTCTGTGAAGAGGGAAATCCCCCCGATACACAGGCAATGTTTACCTTGTCGGCTTCCAGCGTATCATTTACTATCTCTGCCATATTGGGGTAAACACAAATGGCGGCTACATTGTCCAAATCGGGATATTTATCAACGAAATCGTTCACCTTCTCGGTAAATTTCATCACACTTTCTTCCGAGTCGGTACACTTTAACGTGGTGAGGTCAATGCAATGGAAGAGGAATTTCTTAACTTCCGGTGTATTGTTTTCAGCCAGATACTCTTCGATGAAATGGGCTACTTTTGCTTTTACATCTTCATCATTCAGATGGGTGTTGTATTTGGCAAGTGCTTCCATATACTTGTCATGAGCGTCTTCGTGTCCGTGGTCATGTTCGTGACCGTGGCTACAATCGTGGTTATGTTCCATAATTTTTTATAATTTGGGGTTGTTTTTATGTCTGTCCTTGTCTCGGTTTGTTTTCTTTTCGAGATTCCGATGAAAGGCTTCCGTCAGGTCTACACCTGTCTGGTTGGCGAGGCAGAGAAGCACCCAAAGCACATCGGCCATTTCGTCTGCAAGGTTACATTTTTCACCTTCCTTGAAGGATTGGTCACCATATTTACGTGCCATGATGCGGGCCAGCTCACCCACTTCTTCAGTCAGTACGGCCATATTGGTCAGTTCGCTGAAGTAGCGCACACCGTATGTCTTAATCCAGCGGTCTACTTCTTTCTGTGCTTCTTCCAGTGTCATATTATTCTTTGTTTTTTGAGTCCATACATATAGTAACAGGGCCGTTGTTCAGAAGTTCAACTTTCATGTCGGCTCCGAATTCTCCTGTGCCTACTTCACGTCCAAGGGCGATGCTGAGTTCGTTGCAGAAGTATTCATATAAAGGAATGGCTGTTTCAGGCCGTGCCGCACGGATGTAAGAGGGGCGATTGCCTTTCTTATAGGATGCGAATAAAGTAAATTGGCTGATAACCAATATGTTACCTTCAGCCTCGAGGATGGACTTATTCATTACTCCATTTTCATCATCAAACACTCTCAGACCAATAACCTTTTTGCATAGCCAGTCTGCATCTTCCTGATTGTCAGCTTCTTCAATGCCTACCAATATCATTAATCCTTCTTCTATGGCCGACTTGCAGACCCCATCGATGGTGACGGATGCATGGCTTACTCGTTGTATAACTATTCTCATATTTTATTTTTTATCGTTTCTTGCAGGTAGTATAGATGCAAAGGTAGAAAATCCCTTTTATTCTGTAAGGCTTTCTTTGATATTTTTAGCGGCGGCTTCGCCCACTACGGCAGCTATTTCTTCTAGTGTGGCTTTTTTAATGCGTGCCACGCTCTTAAACGTTTTTAGAAGGGCGGATTTACGCTTCTCGCCGATTCCCGGAATACTGTCCAAAGCAGAGGCTACCTGACTCTTGCTCCGTTTGTCACGATGGAAAGTGATGGCGAACCGATGTACTTCGTCTTGTATATTCTCTAGAAGATGAAATAACGGTGTACTTTGTTTAATGCCGATGGTAAGTGGAGGAAATCCGTAAAGCAGTTCCGAGGTGCGGTGTCTGCGGTCTTTGGCAAGTCCGGCAATGGGAATATTCAGATGAAGTTCGTCTTCAATCACTTCACGAACGACCTCCATTTGCCCCTTTCCACCGTCAGTAATGATGAGGTCGGGCAGGGGAGAACCTTCCTCGACGGCACGAGTATAGCGGCGTCGGACAACTTCCTTCATGGAGGCATAATCATCGGGGCCTTCTACCGTTTTAATATTAAACTTGCGATAGTCCTGTTTGCTGGGCTTACCCATTTTGAACACCACACAGGCGGCTACGGCATCCGAGCCTTGGATATTGGAGTTATCGAAACATTCGATGTGGACAGGCATTTTCTCCATGTGCAGTTGGTCTTGTATTTCTTTCAGGATGCGCACTTTCTTTTGCTCGGGATTCAGCTTGTCCGCTTGTTTCAGACGGTCTACTTTATATTGCTTTACATTCATGACGGAAAGGTCGAGCAAGTGTTTCTTCTCACCTCTTTGGGGAATGGTGAAAGTTACATTGTTCATCTCCATATCCACCTCGAAAGGAACAATAATCTCGCGTGAAGTACTGTTGTATCGTTCCCTCATTTCCACTATTCCCAATTGCAAAAGTTCTTCTTTGGTTTCATTCAAACGCTTTTTATATTCGAATGTGAAGGCTTGGTTTATGCAACCGTTGGTGATGTGGAGGTAATTGATGTAAGCTGAGTTTTCATCCATTTCAATGGAAAATACATCGACATTATGAATGATGGAATTGACAACCTCACTTTTGGAACGATAGGTCTCGATGAGGTCGTATTTTTCCTTTATCTTTTGCGCTTCTTCAAACTTCATTTCAGAAGCCAAAGCTTGCATCTCCTCCATGAGCAGGTCGCTCACAATTTGTGTATCACCTTTTAAAATTTCCTTGATTTCACTGATGTCTTTCAGGTAATCTTCGTGAGACTGGCGTCCTATGCACGGTCCCTTGCAATTCTTTATATGATACTCCAGACAGACATCAAACTTTCCGGCGTTGATATTCTCCGGGGTGAGGTTCAGTTTGCAGGTACGGATAGGATAGAGCTTTTTAATCAAATCGAGTACGGCATACATCGATGGAACATGACTATACGGGCCGTAATAACTGGAGCCGTTGCGTATAATCTTACGTGTCTTGAAGATGCGGGGAAAGTATTCGTTGCTTACGCAGATAGAAGGGTAGGTCTTGTCATCCTTCAGCATCACATTGTAACGCGGACGGTATTTCTTGATTAGGTTATTTTCGAGTAAGAGAGCATCCTCCTCCGTTTTCACTACGATATAACGGATATCTGCAATCTTGCTGACCAACACTCGGGTCTTTCCGTTAGGGTGTTCTCTGTTGAAATAAGAAGAGACTCTACGTTTTAAGTTCTTTGCCTTTCCAACGTAAATAATGGTTCCTTCAGCATTCAGATATTGATAAATGCCGGGGCTTTCGGGAAGATTGAGAACAATTCCTCTCAGATATTCATTGGTGCTAATCTCTTCTTTTTTCTCCATATTGTTACAATGTTATTGTCTTGGGCTAAAGACGGATTTCATACGTCTATTCCAAAGGTTTATATACTATCTTTGGCTGTAGCGGTAATGTTTGGTTATTCGCAGCTATTCGCGAATACATTATTCGGAATATGGGGTTGTGTCAAAATGTGGATAATACTGTCGTTTAGTTCGTAGGGGCCAGGTTCGCTCGCCCGAAAACAGTTTGCTTTGTGTCTTCGGGCAGGCAACCCCTGCCTCTACAGTTGACGATTGGATAGGCCATTTTAGTTTTGACACACCTCCAAAGTACATTTTTCGACTGCAGGCGAAGTTATAATTGCAGCAGTGTATCCACAGTGATATCTGCAGGGAATGCTTTTCTTCCGTTCAGCTCTTTTAATTCTATAATGAAATTGATATATGTTTTCTTGGCACCGCACTTCTGCACTAAGCGGTGAGTGGCTGCCATTGTTCCGCCTGTAGCCAATAAATCGTCGTGCAGCAAAACAACATCGTCTTCACTGATAGCATCCTTGTGTATTTGGATGGTGTCGGTTCCGTATTCTTTAGCGTATGTTTCCTCCAATACTTCAGCGGGGAGCTTGCCCGGTTTACGTGCCATTACAAAACCTGCGCCTAAACGTGCGGCCAAAGCACCACCCATGATGAAGCCTCGCGATTCGATACCCACCACTTTGGTGATGCCTTTGTCCTTGTACATCTCATACAATGTGTCCAACATTTCTTGCATGCACTCGGCACTCTTGAACAGCGTAGTGACATCATAGAATAAAATACCCGGGATAGGAAAATCAGGTATTTCTCTTAAATTAGCTAATAGCGTTTCTTTGCTCATAACCAGCGTTTTATTGTTTAATAATTAAATAACTTGTTTCACGTGAAACATTGCCTCTTTATCTTCCGAGAAGCACCAGCAGGACATTGATATCGCTGGGCGAGATTCCCGGGATACGGCTGGCTTGCGCTAATGTTTCAGGGTCTATCTTTATTAATTTCTGACGAGCCTCGGTAGAGAGCGAGTTCAGCGAATTATAATCAAACTTACCTTTTATGCGGATAGCTTCCAGACGGTGAATCTTGTCGGCTATCATCCGTTCACGGTCGATATATCCCTGATACTTGATAAGTACTTCGGCTGCTTCGATTATCTCTTCTTTGCGGTCGGTTATATTGTTCAGCATTTCTTTGAACGCGGGGATATGTTCGGCGATGCTTTCTATCGTTACTTGTGGACGGTTTATTAAATCTATTAATTTGCATCCGTGGGTGAGGCGGGCAGTTCCCAGGCTTTCCAAAGCGTCATTGATGAGTGCTGCTTTGATAGAGAACTTCTTGGTAAAATCAATGATGGAGTTTACAGCTTCACGCTTGCTGCACAGATGCTCATAGCGGTCTTGTTTGACAAGGCCCAGCTTATATGCCCGCTCGGTCAGGCGCATGTCAGCATCATCCTGACGGAGCAGGATGCGATATTCGGCGCGTGAGGTAAACATACGGTAAGGCTCGTCAACACCTTTTGTCACGAGGTCGTCAATCAAGACACCGATGTAAGCTTCGTCTCGTGCCAAGGTGAATGGCTCTCCACCGTGGCAGTTGATATGTGCATTGATGCCGGCAATGATACCTTGCCCTCCGGCTTCTTCGTAACCGGTTGTTCCATTCACTTGTCCGGCAAGGAACAAGTTTTTGATTACTTTCGATTCCAACGTATGTTGCAGTTGGGTAGGATCGAAATAATCATATTCGATGGCATAGCCGGGGCGGTAAACAACCAAATCTTTGAAAGCAGGTACCTTCTTCAATGCGGCTAGTTGGATATCCATTGGCAGGGAAGAGGAGAAACCATTGAGGTAAAGTTCCTGTGTCGTTTCGCCTTCAGGTTCCAAGAAGAGCTGATGCTGTTCTTTATCCGGGAAGGTTACGATTTTTGTTTCTATACTGGGGCAATAGCGGGGACCGATACTCTGAATTTGTCCGTTGAAAAGGGGAGAGTCGGGGAGTCCTTCACGCAGAATCTTGTGCACTTCTTCATTCGTAAAGCAAGTCCAGCATTGCAGTTGTTTAAGTTTGCGCGGCTCACTCATGAAAGAGAAGCGATGGAAGTCATTTTCTCCATCTTGTGTTTCCATCAGTTCATAGTGTACGCTGCGACCGTCAATACGAACAGGAGTACCGGTTTTCATTCGTCCGGCAGTGATACCGTGGCGAGTGATAGACTCGGTCAAATGGTAAGAAGCTGGTTCGGCGATTCGTCCTCCCGCCAACTTCTTATGGCCGATATGCATCAGCCCGTTCAGAAAAGTTCCTGCGGTCAGCACGATACATTTTGCATGGAATGTAACTCCCCAACAAGTGACCAGTCCGGTTACTTCACCATTTTCGACTATCAACTCCTCTACTGTATCTTGCCAGATATGCAGATTGGGTGTGTTCTCTAATATTTCACGCCATGCCCAGATAAATTTACCACGGTCGCACTGCGCACGCGGGCTCCACATGGCAGGCCCTTTTGAGCGGTTGAGCATGCGGAACTGGATAGCAGTGCGGTCGGTTACAATTCCCATGTATCCTCCGAGTGCATCTATCTCTCTTACGATTTGTCCTTTTGCGATGCCTCCCACAGCCGGGTTACAGCTCATTTGCCCAATCTTATTCATGTCCATAGTGATAAGGCAAGTCTTTGAACCCAGGTTCGCTGCGGCAGCGGCTGCTTCACAACCGGCATGTCCGGCACCAATTACAATTACGTCGTACTTAAAATCCATTGATTTATTTCTTTTTACCGTGGCAAAATTACTAAAAAGTTGTCAGAAAGTAGGTTGAGGGATTGTTAGAAAATGATAGAGAGAGGAAAAAGGATGATAAAAAAGAGAATCGAGGGATTATTTTGTCAGGAATCGAGTACTTTCTCATTGAAGTGCTCTGTTTGGGAGCGATGTATGTCGGGGCAGATTGGTTTCTTGGGGATGCGATATGTCATATCGGATGCAAAGGGAAGAGTAAGCCGTTTCGTAGGGGCAACCAAGCCCTTTTAAACGGAAGATTATTACAGTCCATTGCAGCAGACCGTACAGTCCACTGCAATGGACTGTACGGTCTACTGTAGCGGACTATACAGTCCACTGCCGGAGTCTGTAGTAATCCGACGGACAGACAGACGTAATCGAAAGGACGAAAACGCTTAGTCCGGCTAATGAAACGACTTAGGGAGTTTAAAACGTATGCAGCGCCCGGAAGAGGGTGATTTTTAGTTTATGAGCGTTTCGACACAACTTCGACAGGTGTTTGCTTCATCTATTAAATCCCCAAGAATAAAAACCGACCCTGTTTTCCGCTTCAAGACTGATAGTATGTGTGGAAGAAGCGAATCAGATATTCAGCATTTCTAATGCTTTGTTTTCTGCCGCTTCCATTATTTCGCGTTCTCCGGGACCTTTGTCATTGATGCCGCAAAGATGCAGGATACCATGTATGATGACGCGGTGAAGTTCTCGTTCATACGGTTGGTTGAATTGCTCTGCATTCGTGCGGACAGTATCCAGACTGATGAATAAATCGCCCGAAAGACGGTTGCCGGCACAATAGTCGAAAGTAATGATATCCGTATAATAATCATGTTGTAAATATTGGCGGTTTACTTCCAGAATCTTTTCATCGGAGCAGAAGATATAAGCTATTTCACCGACTCTTTTTCCATAGTCGGCGGCAACCTTCTTTATCCATTCGGTAGTTTCCCTTTTCTTGATGGCAGGCATCCCAATGCCTTCTGTCTGATAACTAATCATACTTTTCTCATTTTTAAAGACGGGCAAAGATAGATAAAGTATTCTGATAATCCTCTTTTATCCAAAGAAAAGGTAACAAATAAAGATAGCCGAAATCACCCCTGCCAGGTCTGCCAACAGTCCGCAAGGCACCGCATGGCGGGTTTTTACGATACCTACACTGCCAAAGTAAACAGCAAGGATATAAAAGGTAGTATCCGTTGAGCCTTGAAAGATACATGCCAGACGTCCGACAAAGGAATCTGGACCGTAAGTGGTCATGGCGTCTACCATAAGTCCTCTAGCCCCACTTCCGCTTAACGGCTTCATTAAGGCAGTAGGCAGTCCGCCCACAAAATCGCTGTTGATGCCGCATAGTTTGACTGTACCTTCGATGCCGTCAATCAGATAGTCCATTGCACCGGAAGCACGGAAAACGCCAATTGCAACCAAGATTGCAACCAGATAGGGGATGATGCGTACAGCGGTGCTGAATCCCTCTTTTGCTCCTTCTACGAATGCATCATATACATTGATTTTCTTTCTCACTCCTGCTATGATGAAACCGATAATGATTAAGAATAAGAAAACGTTGGCAATGGTGGTCGAATAAATATCAATCTGTGTCCGGGAGAGGGTATTGAAAAAGTAGATGATACCTGCTACCAGGAGGCTCATTCCTCCCAGAAACAATAAGATAGTGCGGTTAAGCAAGTTTATTTTCTGGTAAATGCTGACAGTGATAATCCCTGCAAGAGTTGAGAAGAAAGTGGCAAGAAGAATGGGTACAAAAATATCTGTCGGTTGCGCTGCCCCCAGTTGGGCACGATATACCATGATACTGATTGGGATGAGTGTCAGTCCGGAAGTGTTTAAGACCAGAAACATAATCATCGGATTAGTGGCTGTGTCTTTCTTGGGGTTCAGTTCCTGTAAACCTTCCATTGCTTTCAGTCCTAGCGGTGTGGCTGCATTGTCCAGCCCCAGCATATTTGCCGCCAGATTCATAAAGATGCTCCCGGTCACCGGATGTCCTTTGGGAATCTCCGGGAAAAGTTTGCAAAACAGAGGGCTCAGCAATTTAGAGAATAAAGCGATGACTCCTCCTTTCTCACCTATTTTCATAATTCCAAGCCAGAGTGAAAGCACACCGGTCAATCCCAATGAAATCTCGAATGCAGTTTTGGAAGAACTGAAGGTTGAGTTGATAATCTCGGGGAAGACTTGGGTATCTCCCAGCAAAACGAGTCGTACCAATGCGACTGCAAAGGCGGTTAGGAAGAAGGCAATCCAAATATAATTGAGCACCATAACTGTTGTGTGTTTTTGTTATGCGAACAAAAGTACAAATAAATCCTCTAATTCGGGTAAGGATGCATGAGGGAAATTTTTAAGCGATTCTCGTAGATTGGTGAAGCCGGCATCTGATAGGTTAATTCCCTTTGTGTTATCTTTTTGGTCGGGTAATTCTATTTAATCATGACTTTATGCATATTCTTCCCCTGGTTTTTATAGAAAAAAGAAGGAAAGAGAATTTTAAAAGAACTTCTTATTCTAGAAAGAAGATGGCTGATTTGCTGTTTTTCGAGTTTCAGAGAGCCACTCTTGCGGTTGTAGAGGCGGTAAAATAGTACTTTTCGTCATATACTCTTTATTGTTGGCATAAATAAAGAGTACACTGCCTCCTTTTATTGTATTAATGATTGGTTTGGTGAGTGCCTGCGGCAATGCCGGACATCCGAAACTTCTTCCCAGTCTTCCGGACTTGCATACGGAAGGATTGGCATAAGCGGCGCCATGTACTACAATGGCACGCTCGCGTGCGCGGTCGTTGATTCCTTTCTCCAGTCCATCCAATAATAATGAATAACCATTCTTTCCTTGGTAAGTGCTTCCGGTGAGATAGAAACCGAGTGAGCTTTTATACGAACCGACCGTATTGGAGAAAGAAGTGGCATAGTTTTCTCCACTATTCTTGCCGTGTGCTACCACTGATGAATAAAGTAGCTTTCTGTCTTTCATATCGAACACGAACAAACGCTTTTCGGTCGACGGTTTGGTAAAGTCGATAAGAGTTAATACAGGTTTCTTTTTCTGTTCTATTTTGTTGTAACCTTGCACAGCTTGCCTGAATGCCAGAAAGTTTACAATCCCTCCCAAATCCATTTCTTCAAATAAAGCTTCGCCGTCCGGTGCTTCGTTTTCAGGAATGACCATATTTGCCATCTCCTCGGGGACAGATGTCCGGGTGGATACGTTACTGAATGGGAAGAAAAACAGGACTAGAAATAAAAAAGCTTTGTACATAGGTGAAAACTAAATAATGGGTGCAAAGTTACGTACATTTCTATTCCAAAACAAATATAATTGCCTCATTAACAGGTGCCCAATCAAAAATGAACTTGGCGTGTGAGGTTGCATTGCGCACGCACATGTGCGAACGGGGTGTCGTCCCTAAAGTATAGCTATACTCGATAATACCTTTTGCCGGTGCATTTGTGGGCACACCATGAATGTAGCCACCATTGTTGAAGCGGCTGGCATAAGGGGCAAAACCTCCGGTTGCGGTGGAGCCGTCTTTGAGGAAAATCATCTTTGGCTTCTTTTCTTGCAAGACAAACATACCCAGTGGTGTGGGCTGTGCATAAGGCGGCCGCCGTTGCCCTGTCGTGGCCGGATTCATGCTGCGCACCAACCATTCCCCCTCTTTTTTTCGTTCCAGGGTCGTGATATTCTGGTTGTGGCGGTCTACAAAGATAGCTTTATCAAAAACAACAGTATCAGGAATGAGCTTCACATATTTGGTAGGTGCATACCATTCTCCTCCTATATATAGAGGTGTGACTTTCGTAAACTTTCCATCCGTACCCAGATGGCGCGTCAGCAGCCCATCCAGTCCATAACGTACCGGGGTGAGCGTATCATTGAGCTCGTATAACGGCACTCCCTGGTATCGTTCCACCCCCAAAGTATCGGCCACACGTTTATAAGCATCCCGTTTAAAATTCTTGACCAGCGGAGCTTCTCCATTTCGGTTTTTATAATTCTGAAGGATACACCATTGTGATGGTTTCTGCCGGATATTCTCCAACAAGGCTAATCTCTCTTTTATCTTTTCCCATTGAAAGCAGCGTGTCGTATCCTTATAAGGATAGACATCCTCCAAAGTATGCTTGTCATAAAGCAGTTCTTTTTCTATTCTTATATCTTCAGCTGCCAGTTCCTTCACTATAATTTCGGCAGGAGTTTCGGCTATGGAATCCCGGACTTCGAAAGCGGCGGCCTGTTGCGTGTCGTTTTCCGCTTTCGAGTTGCAGGAACAGAGTACGCAGAACCCTGTCAGCCAATATATGAATTTTATCCTTTTCATAACAGATATAGGGTTTGTAGAGTTCGTTTACAAATATAATTCTTTATAAGGAATAACCATGCGTTTTTGTTTAAATCTTGTATCTTTGTGGCATAACTTTGTTATTTATATCATGAAGAAATTACCTTTCCTTTGGGGAATTATTATCATATTGCTGTTTGTTGCCGGATGTCGTCCGTCCAATCATCGTGCTTTGCTACAGCGCGCCGATTCATTGATGGCGGATTATCCTGATAGTGTCCTGTCTCTGCTTGCGCAACAGCAAGAACATTTGGCCGAGTTTTCGGAAGAAGAACTGATGAGTTATGTATGGATAAAAGCGATGGTCCATAGCGCAAGAAATATATCGATGACAGAAGATTCTTTATTGCCTAAAGCGGTGGATTACTTTCGCAAACATGGCGACCGAGAGAAAGTGATGAAAGGTTATATCCTGAAGGCGAACTACCTGAAATGGATAGACCGGCTGGATGATGCCATTGCAGAGCTGGATAGCGGAGTGGCACGGGCAAAGCAAGCCAATGACTCCGTCAATGTCCGCGACCTGCTTTATTATAAGGCGAATATTGTTTACGAGCTTCGCAGAGATTACCGTAAGGTGGTCAGCCATGTGAAAGAGGCCTTGGCTTATTCCCCTGACACTACTTCCCCTGATTTGGCAGGAATGTTTTATTTTCTCGCCATTAATCTTGGGCTGGTTGGCGACGACTCTTGCACTTATTATTATGAGAAGAGCATTGCGATGGCTGAAGCCAATAAAGATACAGCATATTTATGCCATTATATGCGGAACTATGCTTCTAACCTGATGCGTTCCGAGAAGGTGGAGAAATCAAATGCACTGATTCGCCGTGTTTGGGAGTTGATGCCGGTATATCGTGAAAAGATGGCTGTCACCCATGCAATCCTGGTTGAGAACTTTCTTTATTTGCGGCAACTTGATTCGGCTGCATATTATCTGGATATGGCGTGGCAAGCTGAAGCGAAAGCAGAGCAGCAGTCTGGTGTGAACATCAGTACACGCCTTTTGCTCTATGAATTACAGAATGTGGTGGACTACGCTATGGAAGGTAGTATCTCGACGATTAGAACCGGACGGTTTGGCGATTCCCTTATCTTGGCAGATTGGAACAAGCAGAGCACCATACAGCAACAGATGGATACAAAAATCAAGCTCGAACGTCAGAATTATACATTGATAATCGACCGTCAGCGTACACAACTGTTACTGGTCACTTTCTTATTTATCTTTGCGGTGGGTGGTTTGTGTGTTTTCTTTTATATTCGCAATCGACACCTGCGTTTGGCGGAAGCCGAAGACCGTGTCGAAACACTTACCCGGCTATTGGAAGACGCGAATAAAGCGAGTGAGTCAGAGCATGACAGCGCCTTCTTTAAAAAGATACTGTTGAAGCAACTGGGTATTATCCGTTTGGTGGCGACTGCTCCCACTTCGCAGAATCAGGACTTGCTGCGCCGCATATCGGGAATCACCAACAAGGAGGTTCCTGTAGATACTCTTTTGGTGTGGGAAGACCTTTATCAGGTTATCGATACTATTTATAGCGGATTTTATTCCCGGATGGAGACGCTTTACGGATACTTGCTTTCCGAGAAAGAAAAGCAGGTATGTTGTTTGTTGTGTGCCGACTTCTCGACAAAAGAAATCGGGGTGGTGACACAACAGAGCGTGGCCAGCGTGTATGTTCGCAAAACAGCCATCAGAAAGAAGTTGGGAATGGATGAGAAAGGAGATATTGTGGAATATATAAATAATACGCAGGCAGCATAATACGGATTTAGTCTCCATTAAGATTCGATTCGCCCTATTTAAGACTTTTATAAATCAAACTGTTTGATAATCAGTGAAATAATTCTCTCTGATTAAGACTTTTTATTTCCTGGTTTAGTCTGTTTAAGCCCCTTCTTGCTGTTACCTTTGTGCCAAACAAAACGAATTACAGAATGAAAACTTTATTACGAAAAAGACTTGTTTCCCTATTCGTCCTTTTATGTTGTACATGGGGAACAATCACGGCACAAACTTATCGATTATCAGGATGTGTGAAAGATGAGACGGGAACTCCTGTCGAAGTGGCCAATGTTATATTGCTTCACTCCACTGACAGTACGTATCTGGATGGAATGATTACCGATACGAATGGTTGCTTCCGGTTGCAAGAACCCAAAGGGAACTATTTACTGTGTATTACCCTGTTGGGCTATCAGGATTTGTCGTTGCCTCTTACCCTATCCAAAGATACTGATTTAGGCAGTTTAGTATTGAAAAACTCGTCCATAGCGATGAGTGAGGTGACTGTGACAGCCGCCAAGCCCATTATCAGGCGTGAGATAGACCGTGTTGTCTTTGATGCGGGAAACTCTATTGCCAGCGTAGGCGGTAATGCATTGGATCTCCTTCACGATGTACCCGGCTTGCGCGTGTCTCAAAGCGGGGTCGACATCATAGGAAAAGGAGGAATCAAGATTTATATCAACGACCGTGAGACCAAACTCTCCGGTGAGGAACTCATTAATTTTCTTCGCTCCTACAGTGCTTCTCAAATTAGCAAGGTAGAAGTGATTACCACTCCTCCTGCCCGCTATGATGCCGAAGGCAATGCCGGCATCCTTAACATCCGCCTCAAGGAACGTGTCAAAGACCATATCGGCGGAAACGCTTTCGGCTCTTATCTGTATGGTGAGAAATATAACTATGGGTATGGCGGCCTGAGCCTACAGTTCAATCGCCAACGCGTAACCGCTTACCTGAACGGTAGCGGAAGTTACGGTAAAACCGGCTATGTGGAGCGTAACGGGCGTTTCTATACCGACCAAACATGGCGCAGCCGTTCCGAAAGCGATTATTCTCTTTCTTCCTTTTATGTAGACGGAGGAATAGATATCGATATGGGCAGACAATGGAATATAGGTACCCAACTTACCTATATCAACAATGCTCCCAATAATGTAACCGACAACCGTACCGAAGTGCACGACATTCAGGAACTTCGTACCGATTCATTCATGCTCGGCCGTGATGATAAGGACTATTCACAGAATCGTGTGAATGTAAACTTCCACGTCGATAAGTCATGGGGAGATAAAGGACACAAGATGATATGGGATGTCGATTATCTGAAAGACAAATCCAATACATTCTTCGATTTTGATTCTGAAAGCCACCTGCCGACAGGAGAAATAATCCCCGGCTCGGAGTTTAATTATGATAAGAATCAGCACCGTACGGTAGATGTAATCTCTTCTGCACTCGATTTCATCCTTCCCGGTGACAGTTACAGCTTCACGACAGGTGCGAAAGCATCTTTCACCGACACGCGCAACCGTCTGATGTATGATAACTCCAATGTGTCTTTCACTCAAAATGACTTTTTCCGGTATAAAGAACAAATCTATGCCCTTTATGCCGACTATAGCCATAACTTTGGCTCCCATTTCTCAATGAAAGCCGGTCTTCGTCTGGAGCATACCCGGACAACAGGCATTTCCGAGTCCCAGCAGACAACGGACAAGCATGACTATACCCGCTTGTTCCCTACTTTCTATCTGATGTATAAGCCGAATGAAGATAATGTGTTGAATATGAATATATCCAGCCGCATTTCGCGTCCGGCACAGAATATGGTGAACCCTTTCCTTACTTACGAAAACAAATATAGCGAACATCGCGGAAAAGAAGACCTGAAACCCAGTTATCGCTATAATGCAGAGCTCTCTTATACCCTGAAGAACAATTTGAATTTCTCTATATTCTATTCGTATGCCACTGATGTATTCTCGCAGCGGCTGATGCTGAACGAGGAAACACATGTTCTTTCCACTTTGTGGGACAACTATATGAAAAACCGTTCTTTCGGTATTACCAACTCTTATACGTTCCGTTTGGGGTGGTTGCAGACGTTTGCCCAGCACACGTTAAAGTATAACAGGACCACTTCCAGCGCGCCCGAAACCCATCCTAAAAATTCCGGTTGGGATTATAACATCAATATCCGCAACACATTCTATCTGAATACAGCCAAAACGTTGGTTGCCAGTCTTTCCGGTTACTATTCCGGACCGGGTCATGGCCAGGTGATTCATCGGGAAGGTTCCTATGGAGCCAGTGGAGGTATCCGTTACAGTATGTTGGGCAACAAACTGAATCTGAGCCTGAATGTAAGCGATTTTTTGGTGAAGAATATGCGCGGAACCAGTTACTCCAACGGACTCTATACGAAGTTCAACAATACCTTTACCTATACGAGCTTCCGTATCGGGGTAAGCTATAACTTCGGTGCCGATATCAAACGTAAAGAACGTAACTTGAGTAACACGGATATCCAAAACCGCCTATAGTAGGGGAGACGGATTTCGCTCTCTTTATGCCTTTGTTTTTGTCACAAAGGCGGAGAACAGCTTGTCTTTCTGCCTATGGCAGGCAAGTTCGGTAATCATGTTGTAAATAAGAACGGTTAAGTGGAAATGAGATTCTTTCCTCTTAACCGTTCTTTCGATGAAATGGGGGATTTTAGACAGACCAAAGAAATAAAACCCCGGGAAATGAGATTTTTCCTCTTGGGGCGGTTAAAGACAGAGGTGAACGCCCTGTAATCATAGCGAATAGTCCCATTTTATAAAATACCTTATGCCTTCATCGTTTTATCTTCTCAATTGCAAAGGAATAAAAAAACAGACAACTTATCTTTGTCGGATGCTGTTAAGTCAGAAAAATAATTTAAAGATTAGATTACGATGATTACAATTAACCTAAAGAACAGGTGTTCAAGTAAAAAATCCCTGGCACTATTTATGCAGACGAACATTACTCATTTGAGAGAGTCGGAACAAGCTCGTACAGGTGAAACCTATGCGGCTGCATTTAATAGTTTTATGAGATTTACGAATGGCGAAGATGTATCGCTAAGTGAAATGGACTCAGACATGATGGTGGCTTATGAAGCCTATTTAAAGGGCAATGGAGTGAGCATGAATACTGTCTCTTTCTATATGCGCATCCTTCGGGCAGTGTACAATCGTGCGGTGGAGCAAGGAATTACCTTGCAGCGCTATCCTTTCAAGCATGTCTATACAGGAGTGTGCAAAACCATCAAGCGTGCCCTTCCGCTCAGTGTGATAAAGCAGATAAGGTTGTTGGAATTGCCTCCAAACTCGACTTTGGATTATGTACGCGATATGTTTTTGTTTAGTTTCTACACTCGCGGAATGTCTTTTGTAGATATGGCCTACTTGCGTAAGGAAGACCTGTCGGAAGGTATTTTATCCTATAAAAGGAAGAAGACGGGGCAATTGCTCCATATCAGGTGGGAGAGATGTATGGAAAATATTGTGAAGAAATATTCCTGGAATCGCACTGTTTATCTGCTTCCCATTCTCAAAAACAGTGGTGTGGACGAAAGAAAGCAGTATAAAAATGCCATCACTCTTATGAATCGCAGGTTGAAGGACATAGGCAGGATGGTAGGGCTTACCCATCCGTTGACGATGCACTGTGCGCGCCATTCATGGGCTAGCGTGGCGAAACATAAGCATATTCCTTTGTCTGTCATCAGCGAGAGCATGGGACATGATTCCGAAGGAACGACCATGATTTATTTGTCGTCGTTGGATACGGCTGTCATCGATGAAGCCAACAAGCAAGTATTGAAAGAACTTTTCTAAAAAAGTCTGTATCTTAACAGGATACCGTATTAGGAACAAAAAACTTCAAATCCGTCAGCCGATACGGAATCCATTGTTGGGGTAGGGTATGGCTGACAGGTTTGAAGGAAAAACAGCGCATATTATGCATGTAAAGCTATTATCTACTCGTCGATAACACTTTTCACTTCTGTATCTACATACTTACCTGGGAAATAGGCTTCCAATGTAGCTACCAACAGGCTCTTGCCAAAGCATCGGGGGCGGCTCAGACAGTACTCTTACAGCCTGTCCTTCAGCAGTTCGCTAAACAAAGTCCGATAATCAAAGTCATTCTTCAAACGTATATCAAAACTTTCCCGATTCCGGTTATAAATCTCTAATGCCGCACCTCCCGTACTTGCCATCGGCAATAGTAACGCATCGGCATGATGTTCTTTAAACAGTTCATATTCAATTTCTACTCCTTCCATGCCTCCAATAAAAATACCCGCTACATAGTTATGTGCAGGAGCAAGCATCTGCTCACGCATTTCTGTCAGACTGGCTTTGCGGTCTTTCACACCTTGGCTGAACCTTACCTGAGTCAAGATTATATGTTCCACACATTCATTGTCTGGGGGGAACATGCCCTCAAAGAAAGCAGACTGATACAGGGTCACATGCTTTTCTATCTCACAAGAACTAATTCCTACTCTTTCCAGCACCTCACGAATCAGGGGAGTTATGGAAGGATGACCTCCCCATACCAACCGGGCATGAGGAAGAATAGTGGCGGCCAATGCGCGGACTGCGTCACGGATGCCTATCATATCGGCAGTTTCATAGTATTTCGCATCCCGCTCCGGAGAAGGAATACTGGCCGACAGAAAAATATGCTTCAATTTGTTTTCCATTTTTCCAATATATGATGATATGAATATGAATCCAACTCACGGATACAAACAGTCTTTACCGGTAAGTACCCATCCAGCCATTGCAGATGTTCCATCCATTTCTTCTTCATGTACAGCTGATCGTATACCAGGCACACTTTCACCTCCTGCCTTCCTGCCTCATCCTGCAAATACTCCTGTATCCACAGTCGGGCGTCATCCATCACCTTGGCGTCAGGGATACCTATTGCGGGCACAAATAAAATCCTTTTATCTTGTTCTTCTGCATATACCACATGTGAAGGATGTAGCGTATAAGATAAATTCTCTTTTTTCAGCCAACTTATAAAAGGTCCCATCAAATTGGAAATACGGGCCTGCAAACTCCTCGCCAAAAAACGTTCTACGGCAAGGGCTATCTTTTCCTCAATCTCCTGATAACGGACAGGACACAACAAATCCATCTTTTTCATTATAATGGGCAATCCCAAGCTACCCGGTATACTCTTTCCTGCCTGTCCGTCCCCTTGGTCTGTGCACAGTAACTCTATCACTCCTATTTGCAGAACACTGGCTTCATTCAACTCTTCCTTCACCCAGTCCCGACTCATATAATTATCAGTATGCAATGCTACCATCATGTCCGCATCCATCAACTGGTGTTTCAGTTCTTGTTGGAAATCTATTCCTTTACTAATGCTGTGCGTGTCCAAAAAAACATTGAACCCATGAGCCGATAATGTATCATACAAGTGCATAGCCTGAGTAAGAGCGTCTTCCCGACAGTAACTGATAAAGACTTTCCGGTGATGGCGTAACAAATGGAACTCCTGCAAGATAAAGTTCAGAACAGAAGCCAATCGTTCTTCGGAAGTTCCGGACCCCAGGCGCATGGCATTGACAGGATGCAATTCTTTCGGCACATTCTGCCGGAACCTATCCGAACTGTTTACCACCGGTAACACAGTGATGCCCTTATCCAGCAGAGACTGTAAAACGGGAGAGTCGGTTTCAAACCTCTCCTCCCATGCCGCGCCACCGAAATAAAGTCCCACCACCGGCAAGCTGTAATCTATCTCCGAGGCCTTCTCCGACACAAGCAGCCTCACTAGTTTATGGTCTATAGACAATTCCGCCAGTTTGTCCTCTAATTGTTGCTGCAAGTCCTGAGAGACCGATTGGAGAAAAGTGGAATCTCCCAGCAACACTACCTGATAGCGGTATGCATCTATCCTACTCATAACTCCTCCCTAGCTACGATTTCTCCTTTTTCATTCACTCTCCCTACCACTTTGGCAGGACAGCCCACGACCAATGCATAGTCCGGAACATCTTTGGTCACCACGGCGCCTGCACCTACCATCGCCCATCTGCCTATGGTCACTCCACAGACAATTACCGCGCCACCGCCCAGTGACGCACCTTCCTTTATTACGGTAGGTGTCATCGTCCAGTCATCACCCGATTTCAATTGACCATCCGGAGTGATGGAACGAGGATTCTTATCATTGGTAAATACCACGGACGGACCTACAAACACCCCATCCTCCAGAGTTACTCCGTGCGGAATCATCACATTGTTCTGTATCTTCACCCGATTGCCTATCACCACATCTTCGTCGATATGAACAAAATGGTGTATCTTGCATTCCTGTCCTATGCGGCAGCGGTCACCCACTATCACAAAGTCGTCAGTCTTCACACCTTTGCCCACCTCGGCCAGAGGGCTTATCTGCACCAACAGCGTATTACGTTTCTGCTTCAGTAACATCTCATCCTTATAACGTACCTCCAGACGCTGTATCAATGCTAATGCCTCCGGAGTAGGGAAACGTCCTGCCAACTCCCGTCTATAATCTCCCAATTGCAAGAAAAACTGTTCGCCCACCTCCAGTTTGGAGTCATCTGCCGCTTCAAGCAGTTCCGGGAAGCGGGAGTGAGCCGAAGGATGCAGTACCCGGAAAGACAGCAATTCCAATTCTATCCGGCTGGAAGTCAGAATCACACCTATCTCGAAAATTCCTCCCTCGTGCATCAGTTCATCACCAGACAGTCCCAATTCTTCCTTGATACCTCGGTATAATGTTCCATACAGATTCACAGTCTTCCCATCCTCCTCCAAGTCTTTTATAGCCACAGTCTCGTCATAGCTGAAATGATAAAGGTTGGCAGCCTCGCATCCCGAACTGCGTTTTATCCACAAGGCACTTTCTTTCTGTTCTTCTTTCTGTAACAGAAAGCCTCCCATTCCCAAAGAACAGAGGAAAGGAGCATAATGAGGAATGTCCTCAACGGTATGTATATCAAAAGGATTCTCCTTGTCACCCAGAGAAGCAATCAAATTCCCATATATTTTGCTCATTACCTTGAAGGTGAAATAGTCCGAACGATACATTTTCATCGTCAATGAATGGGTTTCTATTCCGTCCGGCGATCTTTGGGCAGTAATTTCAGAAACACCGACCATCGGTCCGTTGAACATGGTAGCATGGCTTCTCAAACGTTCCAGAACATAATCCGCCACTTCACAGGCCGTCTCTTCAATGAAAGTGTCAGCGTCTTTATCATTATAATACTTCTTGAAAAAGCAGCGGAGTCTTTCCAGCATCCGTGTATCTTCCGATGCTTCGGAATAAAATCCCAGACTTCTCAGTTCCTCCCTTCTGCTCTCGGGAATTGGCAGAATATATTTTACATTGGTCAGTTGCGCGCTTATGTGTTCCGGTGACCATATCTCACTACATGTCTCAAGCTTCACATATCGGCCTGAAGGGGTCAGGTCACCGAAACAACGCTGTACAGCGGAAAGGATGCTGAACATCTCGTCCTTTTCTCCCGTTTCCGGATTATCTGCTATGGCTACACGCTGGATGCTCCACATTTCTGGATTTTTAGGTCTGGACTTAATCCCATGCGGATAAAGCAAGATTTTCTTTTTTTTCTTCAGGGCATAAGGTAGTTCCTTGTTCTGCACGAAAGTCTTTCGTACCGACGAGTTGGAGTGAATATAAAGCACCACTGCACTTTCGTCTATCCCACTCTCAACATGGGGTCTATATCTCTCTCCGCTATATTTGAAGAGGATATCCTCATCGCGCCACACCCGGTAACCGTTGTTTTTCAAGGTATATACCACTTGTTGCACAAAAGGTCTGTCGGTACTGGAATAAGAAATGAATATATCATACTTATATTCATTTTTGTTAATGAATTCATCCATAGCATATTTTGTTTTAAAGGTTTATATCCAAAGCTCTTATAATAGTCTGTATCAATCCATAATCAGGCAAAAGTTCCGGCTCGTCCAAATAGTCCTTGAAACCATTTGCCGGAATTCCCTTCTCTTCGTAAGGTATTCCCAGGCTGTTAAAAATCCCCGTTTCTTTTGCTGGGGAGTCATATTTAAGACAATGACCGTATATTTCAGGACGGTCACTGATTCTCTTCCACATTCGTCTTGCGGCAAACCCGGTGCTGGCCACAGGCACTATATTCAAGCCACTCCTATAGAAAGCATTCAGTTCCCGCTCCCAAGTCGGGGTGTCAACCAGCTCCTCGCTTTCCTTTTCGTTGCCAAACAAATAAATACAGGCCCCTATCCCCGAATAAGAAAGGGAGATGAAGTCCGCATCATCCTCTGCGGGAGGAGGCAATACCTTTTGCGTCCATGTCCTATAAGATTTCGCACCGCCTTGTTCCCATTTATTAGCTCCCATCATCACCAGTTTTCCGATATTGTTCCCCAGCTGGCTTACCGGCTGATAATCTTTCTTTCTTAACTGGTACCCCAGATGATAAAGAAAAAGCTCCGCACGTCGGGTGTCCCAGTCACCATATCCGTCGGCACTACCGGCTATGAGTACATATTTTCGGTTATACCGGTTTTCTATCTCTTTCAGAACAGGCACAAGCATTGAATAATCCTCTATGAATACGGTCTTAATCCCATAAGTCTGCAGAAAGGCGGTTTGATGCTTCTGCCTCTGCTTCAAGTATGCGTCATCTTCTTTTTTTGTGATGTAAAAATGAACGGGCATATCCTCTCCATACCTGTTCTTTATCTGGCCGAGCAGGAAATTGATATTCGGGTCCGAGAAACTGAATCCGAGAAAAAGAAAGGTTTTAGAGGCATAGTGACATTGGAATTGGTCACTGAATATTTGGTATTTGTCGTTGTATCCCTCATAGTCGCGTCTGGTTATAATCACATCATGTATCTTTGATGCCTCACCATGCATTTTATACAGGGTAGCGTCACTTCCACTTAACGGATGGATAAAATTGCTTATGCAGGTTTTCACATCTGTTCTTTTTCCTTCCGCTTTCAGTGCTTTCTCCATCAATTCGTCATAATTGGTAGTCCAATAAACAGAAACAGGAAGCCGGGACAGGATGGTGTGCCGTTCGGAATAAGTCGCTTTATCAGGAGTCATTTTATCAAACAACAATTTATTCAACGCCCCTCTGTTGCGTTCGTCGTTCACATAATATTGAGCCAGTAACGCATAGTCGCTCTCTCTGGCAACATCCAGTCTCAAATGCGCGGCTACAGGTCTCATCAGTTCGGTCCGGTCCACATAGCCGCATGTTTTGGACATACCTGCCCCTAGAAAAACAGCCGCAGTGTTCTGGTGCAATGCAGTGACATAGGCATCAATGAATTCCTCTGTTTTAGAATCAAATGTATCCATATTCCAACAAGCTCTCAAAATGCCCTGCCTTTATTTATTGCAGCCGTTCCAAACGATATATCGCATCCATTTCCTCCGCTTCGAGCACACGGTCATAGATACGTATGTTATCCAGTTTCATATCTTCTGAGAAACTGCTATAATGTCCGTCACAGTCACCGCCTATTTGTATTTTGATAGAAGAAGGTACATCGTACACGCCTTCACAGTTGGCTACAAACTTACCATCTACGTACAGTTTCTTTTCACAACTGAATCCGTCACCATTAGGAATATGGGTGAAGCCAATCATGTGCCACTTCCCATCCTGCAAAGTACTGAAGGGGTAGGAAAAGGCATACGATTTACTAAAGTCTGCCCGGTTATTGGAATAGAGTTCAAACTTGCCACTCTTTGTACGTGCTGCCAAGCAGGGGAAATCCAACGCCTTGTCTATGTTTACCGCAGACAACAGGATACCCGCTCCAAAATCTTTCACCCATAAGGTGGCAGAATAAGTAGTGTTCTTGAATAATTGGTAGGGAATATTGATGTACTGTTTTTCTTCTTTCTTCAACCAGACGGACTTTCCTCTGCCCGAAGGGGTATCCGAGAGCATCTCCGGATGATTGATAAGGGCTGCATCATAGTGGTGGGAGGTACCGTCATCACCTGTACTATTATTGAAAGTGTAATAGGCCACCAGACCTACTTGTATGGAGGTCAACTCGTCTACTGAGGGGATTTCCACATCAGGAGTTTTGGGCTTGTTGTCGTCTGAGGAAGAGCATCCCACGCAGATACCTATAGATAATAATAGGGACAGAAATAAATAATTCTTCATAGTCATTTTCTTTTTAAAGTAAGAAAGCGGGGAAAGAACCGCCCGTTGCCGGATGCGCTTTCTTTCCCCGCTTGAAAGAGTTTATAATTTCTACCTTGGGTAGAAGCTGCTTCTCACGAAGGGGAAGCAAGCTTTTACTTTATAGGTTGATTATTTTGTAGTTACAGTAACATCAAATGTACGTACCATGGTCTTGCCCCAGATATCTGTTACAGAAATCTGCATCGGAACAGTTACTTTACCACCTGTTACATCGGCAGGAGCACTATCTATGGCTGTGATTGTAGTACCGGAAACCACACCATTAGTAGCTACATTCTGGAAGTATTTAGTAGCTTCCAAAGCATCAGCAAATGCGATGTTGACATTAGCGATACGAGAATCAGCAGGAGTTGCATTCTGAACTTCAGTTCCTTCTTTCTGTGTTAATACAGTTAAACTGTTATAGCTATTGAACAATGATATAAGAGTTGCATCATCTGCAGGAATCTTATCAGCAGAAGCTACACCTGACAATTTATACTGTCCCTTTTCCGTATCCAATTTGTAATATGTATCATATGCTGTATACAAATCATTCCAGCCTTTCAATGTAATAGCATTGTCTTCAACTTCTTTAGCAGCAGCATTTTTTGCTTCATCAGTAGCTGTTTCATCTAATGCAGCTAGAACAGCATTTTTTGCTTCATCAATTGTAGCATATTCTTTGCCGTTATAATAAATAGCAGACTTCAGTTTCAAGTAGTAAGTTGGCTTATTTGTAGTTGAAGTATATGCAATATACTGATCCATAGTCATACCCATATCCATCAAATCATCAGCTTTGATAGCGATAGGTTTACCAGCTGAAGTAACAACATATCCATCGTTCATTTTCGGTCCAGCAATGTAGTCATTATATTTATTCTTTTTACCAGTAGTTGCAAACAAATTATATTCTTTATCCTTGTCAGTACCGGCAGCAACCAAAGCCTTAGTGATAGCCTTCTGGATATCAATAGTATTAGTCCCGTTCTGTCCACCGAATACAGCTGACAACTTAGTGGCATCCATGATGATTGCCTCAGCAGGAGTTTCACTGAAGATTTCACTCTTAACTTTTACCTTATAGTCAAATTTATCTATGTTCTTGTCATTGCCAAACCATGTGTAGACAGCACGGATGTTACGTTCAGTATACAACTGGTTCCATTCTGCCGCAGTCCAAGTATTGCCAATTTGAGCTTTAGTCTTCCATACATTAACAGACAATTCAGCATTCGGATCAGCTTTCTTATCGTCACCTAACCAGTTATAATTGCCATAAGCAGCCTTATCTTCAGTATCACCACCATTATCGATATAGTTCTTATAATCCATATCAATAAAGCCTTTCAAAGCAGTACCATTATTCAAGATCAGACCATCAGCCAGTTTATAAGTTACTTTACCATTCTTAACATCAACCTTACCTGTAATTTGGAATACATTGTTTTCTACAAATGCAGGAACCAATTTGATATAAGTAGCAGTTACATCGGGGTTAGAAACAGCCAATGTAGCACTAGCTGAGTAAATTATAGTAGTTGTACCCTTAGCTGAAGAAGTCAATGTAAGAACATAGTCTTTCGGTAAGAATTTCTCAGCAGTATAACCTTTCAACTCAGTAGGAGTAGCCGTAGCATCTACATCAAATCCAAATGTTACATAGTTAGCAGGATTACCACCATAAGTTGCTGTAATTTTATCTCCCTTAGCATCATAGAAGTTAACTGCAGCATTGTATGCAACATATTTCTTTTCTTCAAGAACACCATTCTGACCTTCTTCCATTGCTTCGCGAGTAGCAGTCATCTTAACGTCACCCTTCAAGAAATTATCCAACTGAACAGCAGTCAAGCCCAGATCCTTGATATTCCATCTCAATTTAGCGTCTGTAGCTTTAGCAGCCAATGTTACAGCCTTATCAGCCAAAATACCTGTAGTTTCTACACCTTGATTGATTGTAATTTCAACTACATAGTTTTCAGCCTTTTCTCCTGAACCGGCAACAGAGCCATTCAAACCTAAAGCAATCAGCTTCATGTTTACTTTGATAGAAGTTTCATTAGCCGGCATATTGGCAATATGCAATTTGCTGCCTTCCACAGACAAACCATATTTTTCTTTTTGCACTTCATTAGTCAAAGACAAGATGAAATGACCATCATATTGGTTTTTCAATGTAAAGATAGCATCCTCTGTAGTAGATGGTTTTTCGAACACATCAATGGTTTCTGCATATTTTGCAGATTTATTCACTTTGATAGTTACATCTGCGTTTGTTTTATCATCAGCCATTACAGAGTAAGCAAAAGCTGTTTTTACAGTTGTACCCTTTTCATTTGCAATAGACAAAGAGGCATTAGCTACTTGAGCGTATTTCTTCTTTGCAGTATCATAAGCAGGTTCAACTTTCAAAGCCCAGAAGCAATCATTTTCTGCTGCTCTTGTTTGCATGTATTTTTCAACATGCATCCACTGAATTTCATCCCCTTCAATCTTACCATTACCATCAAGGTCAAAACTAACAGGCATATACTCAGTTTGAATAGAAGTATTAACCGGCAATCCCTTAACAGGAGTTGAAACAGCTATATCAGCAGTTTTGCCATCTGCCCCCTGCAAAGCGAAAGCAAACTTGTCAGTCAGTTCCACGTTAGCGGGAGTTACAATCAAAGGCAAGTTACCGCCTTGTTTAACAACATCGTTTGTTTTAATATCAGCCAATGCAGGGAATTCTTTCAGCAATTCTTTTGCAAGAGCATTAGTCGCACTCCATTTTGACCAACGTGCTGTTTCAAATATAACACGAACATCACTATAAGGTGCTTCAGCTACGAATGAGTCAGAAGTAGCGGGCAAAGTAACATCCTGGAATGCACCTGTTTCGTCAGCGATATGCAGAACGTAAACACCGTCTTTCTTCACAACATAAGCACCAGTACCCTGAGCAGAGATTTCAGTCGTCTTTTCTACGAATTCGCCTTTGTCAGCATCCCATTCGTAAACTACCCAGAAACCGTCAGCACTGATTTTAGGAGAAGGAGCAGTTGCGCCTGCCTTGCCATCCTCTCCGTCTTTGGCAACAGCCTGAGAAGCGGTCTTTTCGCCGTCCTTATACCAGAAACCGTCTTCGCCGATAGTCCATTCAGTACCGTTCTTTCCGTCTGCACCCTTGATGCCTGTAATAGAGGTGGTAGTACCGTCGCTCATGGTTACAGAGAAACCGTTTTCAATAGAAGAGATATTGGTCACCCATTTTCCTTCTCCCACCAGTTTCTGCAAAGCTGCAATCGCATCCTTGTTAGAATTAATTTGTTCCTGTAAGTCCTTGATGTCATCATCATAGTCTTTACAAGACACAAATGTTCCTGTTGACGAAACCATTAAGGCTCCGAACA
>OFGR01000439.1_pt1 | contig 42326 bp, 43 predicted proteins | sample 1521811 | NCBI WGS metagenome assembly OFGR01 (sample SAMEA3504098, study PRJEB24116) | mouse gut metagenome | biome: mouse gut; feature: mouse-associated habitat; material: faeces | place: Denmark | collected 2011
CGGCGATACTGGGACATGCGGATCTGAAAACCACGCAGGTATACTGTTACATATCCCAGAAGAATGTAAAAACAGCGTACAATAAGTATGCAGTATAGAAAATAAATATATCATATGAGGGCAGGAATACTCCGGCTTCAATGCCGGAGTATTTGTTGTACCCAAAAATATCAGAAAGGAAGAGAGTGGAGAGAACCGGAGGGAAAAGCAGAAATCTGCTAAACACGGATTTACAGTTTAAAAATATTTCAGGTGAAGTTATGGTATTAACACCGAATATCGCGGAAAGTATTACTGTATACATCGAAAATGGGATAGTTTTCATCAGAGTAACCATTAAGGCGAGCCTGCAACCGTTTGTGGTGGAATTATTTAAAATACCGGAAAAATATGCGCCCCGAATGATTACTGATGCTGTCATTTCAAATCCTGCAGATGCAGACGATTTTGGAAGAATAGCCTCTGCCAATATTACTTCAGACGGAATTTGCCATATATGGCAAATTACACCTCTAAAATATGGGGAACCTTTTATGATTCAGTATCCTCTGAAACGGAGCTAAATTCACTGTAAATAAGTAACAATCAGAACAAATGGCCCTCCAACATAGTACCCGTTTGGTGGCATACGCATTCTGATTGCGCCAGCCTGATGCCATACAGCCAGCCAGTCACTTTGGTCAATATAATATCCTTTAATTGGTGCTTTTGCACCTGCAATATTTTGAATATATCCGGCAAAATCAATAATCTCATTATGAAAATCGTTAATAAGAATATATCCTGCATCGTGGTCTGAAATTACACCATCTGGTTCAGTTGGAGCAGTACCAGTATAAACCTGGCGATAGATGTTTCTTCCGTCTATCCATTTTCCGATTGCGACCGGATTAACAGAATAATTCTCCATCCCGGACAAATCCGTGTTTAGCAAACCAACCCACAACCCCACCATATTTTTGCCTGAACAAAAGCACTTAAAGGCCGCCTTTAAGTGTTTTTCTTATGCAAAAAAATAAAAAAAGGGGGTGAATCAATGTATGTGATATGGAATTTCATCCAGCAGAACTGGCTGGAATGGCTGTTTGGCATTGTAACATTCATTCTTGGTTGTCTTTACCGGGATGTGAAGAAACGTCTGAAAGATGAACAGCAGAAAAGCACAGCCACCGCAGAAGGGGTGAAGAGCCTGCTCCGGGAGAGCATTGTCCAGAATTACAACAAATACCAGGACAGGGAATGCTGCCCGATTTATGCCAAAGAATCCGTGAAGAAGGTATATGAATCCTACCATAATCTCGGCGGCAATGATGTGGCGACCAAACTGTATAAAAAACTTCTGGATATGCCGGAAGAACCAAAAGAAAGAGAGGAATGACTATGAGCAAAAAAACAGAGAAATGGATGAAAGCCGCCGCAGTCCGGGCAGTAAAGACCATGGCACAGAGCGCGGTGGCCCTGATTCCCGCGGCGGCCACCATAGGAGCGGTGGACTGGCAGGTGGTTCTGGGAACCGCAGCACTGGCCGGGGTGGTATCCCTGCTTACGTCTCTGGCAGGACTGCCGGAGGTACCGGAAGAAAATGAGGGAAACGAAAAACAGCATTGATTTTAAGAAAGGGAGGCAGAACTATGAGCAACATAACCATTAACAGAAACTTTGTTTCAACCAGAAATACCTATATCAGCCGGAATGTGCCGAAATATATTGTGATTCACGAAACAGATAATTATGCCAGAGGAGCCGGGGCCAGACGACACGCCGAAGCCCAGTTCCTGGGCCATCTTGGTACCTCGGTACAGTATTATTCCGGTTCTGACGGTATTTATCAGGCAGCGGAACATATGGACGGGACGTATTCCATCGGAATCGAATATGGCGGTAATCATGCTGTCCGTGACGCAAATAACCGCAATACCATTAACATCGAAATCTGTGTAAACAGCGACGGGGATTATGAAACAGCCCGTGCAAATGCCATTGCACTGGTGAAATATCTGATGGAGGAAACCGGGATTCCTGCAGAGCGGGTCATCCGTCATTTTGACGCAAAAGGGAAATACTGTCCCCGGAAGATGATGGACAGTCCGGATTTATGGGAAGATTTCAGAAAACAGATTTCCGGACAGGCCGGGACGGTAACAATACAGCCGGAAAATGAGAAGCCGGAGAGACCTGCAGAAGATAATCAGAAAGAAATCTGGTATCGCGTGGGTTCCGGTTGGAAAGAGGGAATCTGTCAGAAGCAGACCGGGGCGTATCATAATAAAGATTTCGCCATTGCAGACTGTAAGCCGGGGCAGTATGTTTATGACGAAAAGGGAACCGTGATTTATTCCGGAGGAAAAGAGGAAGAAAGTGAGAAAGATAAGGATTCCGCCTGCGGCTACACACAGAAACAGTTTATCCTTGATGTGCAGAAAGCCACCGGATCCGCTGCGGATGGCATCGCCGGAGATGAGACGCTCAGAAATACGGTAACCGTATCCGCTGTGAAAAACAGAAAACATACGGTAGTCATTTATATTCAGAAACGACTGGATGCGCTGGGGTATCACTGCGGAGAAGCAGATGGAATTGCCGGGCCGAAATTCACAGGGGCAGTCAACCGCTACCAGAGGGAAGTATTGAATTATAAAAGTTCTGACGGAGAAATTACAGCAGGAAAGAAGATGTGGAAATCTTTGCTGGGGATGATTTGACATGCAGCGTTTAAAAGCGCTGCATGGAAGAGATAAAATGCAGCCTGTATGTCAGTATGTGTATCCCCACTCATATGTCATAAGAAGAACAGAATCCGCAGCTTCTCCCAACAGCCCGTAATCTTTACCCTCATATAGCAGCCCGGTCTGGTTGTCAGAAGTTTTCGGAGCCAGCGCCACGGAAACTGGATAACCCAGTTCATTTACTGCTGTCCGTATATCGCGTACAAAATTCACGAAAGGGATTTTATCCTCCGGAAGAATGTATTCAAAATCAATGTCAACACCTTCAAAACCCCGCTCTGTGATCTGGGCACGCAGATTTGCAATCAGATTTTGTTTTGCAGTTTCATTGTTTACCACCTGAGAAATCAGGTAATTGCTGAACTGTCCCGAAGGGCCGAAAGGAGTCAGAGTCAGAACAGGAGAGGTACCGGAGGATTTTGCAGCCGAAATCATGAAAGTGTCATCCAGCGCAGGAGGAATCAGCTCGCCTTCCGTTGTAAATCCATAAGAGAAAACAAACAGTTCAGAGAGCCAGGGAAGAGTCTGTTCCAGGACCCATCTGCTGATAAAAGGGTAGGCATATCCTCCTGTAATTACTTCATAATTGCCGGCTGTCTCTGAATCAGGCGGGTTTTCCGTGGACAAAAGAAGGGCCTGCCCCACAGCCAGCGGATAAGGGTACGGGATCTGATTATTGTAAATCACAGACTGGGCAGAAATTCCGTGGGAGGCCGCAATGGTATCTACGGTATCACCGGGACGTACAATATAAATTTCCATAAATGCAGAAAACCTTTTTCTTTAAAATATGAATCCGGCCGGGAAAAGTTCCCGGAGCATGTCTGAAAATTCTTTTCTTTTTCCGGAAATAATTTATAATAGAGAACAGGAAACAGATGCGGCAAAGGAAGGAGAACGGTTATGGATAAATTGCTTTACGGAGCGGCATATTATGAAGAATATTTGCCTTATGACCGTCTGGAACAGGATGTGAAAATGATGGAAGAGGCAGGCATCAATACGGTGCGGATTGCAGAATCCACCTGGAGCACCTGCGAACCCAGGGAAGGCGTATTTGACTTTTCCCATGTGACGCGGGTGATTGATGCCATGGAGCAGGCGGGAATTGGCGTGATTGTGGGAACCCCTACCTATGCAGTGCCTGCCTGGATGGTGAAAAAACATCCGGAGGTGCTGGCAGTTACCAGAACAGGACGGAATCTGTACGGGCCAAGACAGAATATGGATATTACCAATCCGGATTATCTTTTCTATGGGGAACGGGTGATCCGCAGGCTGCTGGAATGCACAGCCCACAGGAAAAATGTGATTGGATTCCAGATTGACAACGAAACGAAATCCTATGGTACAGCAGGAGAGGGCGTACAGAAAAAATTTGTGGAATATCTGAAACAGGAATTTGAAGGAAATCTGGAAGCGCTGAATCGCAGATTCGGGCTGGATTACTGGAGTAACCGCATTAACTGCTGGGAAGAATTTCCCGATGTCCGCGGTACCATCAACGGCAGCCTGGGCGCTGAATTTCAGAAGTTTCAGAGGAAACTGGTGTCAGAATTTCTGGAATGGCAGGCGGAAATTATCAAAGAATATAAAAGGCCGGAACAGTTTATTACCCACAATTTTGACTTTGAATGGCGGGGATATTCCTATGGCGTACAGCCGGAGGTAAACCAGTTTGAGGCGGCAGGAAGTGTGACCATTGCAGGAGCAGATATTTACCACCCGTCTCAGGATTTGCTCACCGGGGAGGAAATTGCGTTTGGAGGGGATTTGATTCGTTCCGTAAAGAGGGGAAATTATCTGATACTGGAGACAGAGGCACAGGGATTTCCAGCATGGACTCCCTATCCGGGGCAGCTTCGTCTGCAGGCCTACAGCCACATTGCTTCCGGGGCAAACAGCGTGATGTACTGGCACTGGCATTCTCTGCACAATGCAGTGGAAACATACTGGAAAGGACTTTTAAGTCACGATTTTGCGGAAAACGATACCTGGCGGGAGGCAAAAATTATCGGCGGGGAATTTAAAAGGCTTGGAAGTCATCTGGTGAATCTGCAGAAACGAAACCAGGCGGCAATCCTGGTGAGTAATGAGGCTCTGACCGGACTGGACTGGTTCCGGATAGACGCAGACCCGGCCAGTCCGGGGCAGACAGCTTATAATGACGTGGTGCGCTGGCTTTATAACCGGCTGTACCGCATGAATGTGGAATGTGATTTCCTGTATCCGGAGTCGGAAGAACTGGAGCAATACAGCCTGATTTTTGTGCCCGCCCTTTATGCCGCGCCGGAAAAACTGCTGCGCCGGCTCAATGAATATGTGAAACAGGGCGGCTGTTTGCTGGTGACTTTCAAATCTGCATTTGCTGATGAATATCTGAAAGTATATCATGATATCCAGCCGGCTGTGATTCGGGAATGCCTGGGAGTGGAATATCAGCAGTTTGCATTTCCCAGGAATGTTACGCTGCGAAGTGATTTTTATCAGGCGGATGCCTGTCAGGTTCACACTTTCATGGAATTGCTGGAAGCGAAAGAGGCAGAACCGCTGGCCTTTTATGAACATGAGAGCTGGGGCCCGCGTCCGGCTGTTACCCGCAGCCGCTATGGAAAAGGTACGGCCACTTACCTGGGCTGCATGGTGGAGGATGAAATGCTGGATCGGATTCTGGAGGATGTGCTGACACAGGCTGGAATTCCAGGAGAACCGGAAAGATTTCCGGTGATTGTCCGAAAGGGGAAAAATGATTTGGGAAAAGAAGTGGTATTTTATCTGAATTATTCTGCTCAGACCCAAAAAACGGTCTGGCGGGGAGAAAAGGCAGTGGAGCTTGTCAGGGGAGATGAAATCTGTCCGGGGGAGGAGCTGGAAATAGCGCCCTGGAACCTGTGTATTGTAGAAAAAACCATTCCTGACCCAGGAACCCTGTCCCGGCGAAAGGGTGCGCAGGAGTGGGAGAAAAGTAATGAAAAATGTGGAAATATGGTTGCAAATTGTGGGGAAAAAGAATAAAATCTAACTAAGATTTGTACAATGGGCAGGAAATGTATAAAATAAGGAGTGGTATGGAGGGTTTGTATCATGGAAATAGGTAAGTTGAATTCAGGGCTGGTTTATACCAATGAAGAATGCATTGGATGTAATCACTGTATTTCGGTCTGTCCGGTTTTTGAGGCGAATTATTCTCTGACCAAAGACGGAAAAGATCTGATTTATGTCAACGGAGACGCCTGTATCCATTGCGGTGCGTGTATTGATGCCTGTCACCATCATGCAAGGGATTTTCGGGATGATACGGAACAGTTTCTGGAGGATCTGAAGAAGGGAGAGTCCATCAGCCTTCTGGTGGCGCCTGCGTTTATAGCAAATTATCCCGGACAGTATGGAAAAGTGCTTGGATATCTGAAAAGCCTTGGGGCAAAACATGTAATCAGTGTGAGTTTCGGGGCGGATATTACCACCTGGGGATATCTGAATTATATTGCAGAAAAGAATTTTACCGGAGGAATTTCACAGCCCTGTCCCGCAATTGTGGACTATATCGAGAAATATGTACCTGATCTGATTTCCAGAATAGTTCCGGTGCACAGTCCCATGATGTGTGCGGCAATTTATGTGAAAAAATACATGAATATTACAGATAAACTGGCTTTTATCGGTCCCTGTATTGCGAAGAAATCAGAAATCATGCGTCCAGACAACCGCCCGTATGTTTCTTATAATGTGACCTTTCATCATCTGATGAATGCGCTGAAAGGAGTAAACCTGTCTTCTTACAGTGCGGTGGACGAGCTGGAGTACGGACTGGGCAGCGTATATCCTCAGCCAGGAGGATTAAAGGAAAATGTGGAACATTTTCTGGGGAAAGATGTGATGGTCCGTCAGATTGAAGGGGAAAGCCATGCCTATCATTTTCTGAAAGGATATGCAAAACGTGTAAAGAGCGGCAGACAGCTTCCCTTTATGGTAGATGCGCTGAACTGCGCCAACGGGTGCCTGCACGGAACAGGGGTGGAGCCGGAAACCCTGGAAAATGACGATGTGCTGTTTGAGATTAACAACCAGAGAAATAAGGCCAAATCCGGCAAACAGGATAAGAAAAAGGATAAAAACAATCCATGGGGAAAAGGGCTTACATACGAAAAGCGACTTGCGAATTTTAACGCACAGTTTGCAGAACTGAAACTGGAAGATTTTATATGCAGATATGAAAATAAACATATGGCAGCTTCTGTAAATGAACATCAGGTGGAAGCCGGTTTTGAAGATATGAAGAAAGACACCAGGGAAAAGAGGGAGATTGACTGCGGCGCCTGCGGATATGAAAGCTGCCGTCAGATGGCGGAGGCTGTTGCCCTGGGACTGAACCGGAAAGAAAACTGTATGCATTATGAGAAGAATGCGCTGCAGGAAGAACAGGAACGTATGCGCGAAATTACGGAACAGCTTCGGGAATCCCAGAAAAGGAAACAGATTCTGTACCAGGAAATTATGAATGATTTTCAGCAGATAAAAACTGCCATGGGAGAACTGGCTGAGGGAAATCAGTGTTCTGCTGAGGATGCCACCAGAATTGCTCAGGCAGTGGGCGGAATGTCTTCTTTTACGGAAATGCTGCGGGGCTCCATGCAGCAGGTGGTGGATGCGGTGCAGGGATATGATGTCATGAATGAATCCATTATTAAAATATCCAACCAGACCGGTATGCTGGCGCTGAATGCGGGGATTGAGGCTGCAAGAAGCGGGGAAGCCGGGAAAGGATTTGCAGTGATTGCAAACCGCGTCCGGGATTTGTCAGAACAGACCAAGGCAGCAGTTGCCACGGGAAAGGAGCAGAGTACCATTCTGATTCCGGCCATACAGAAACTGGATGATGAAACAGTGCAGTTTGTACAGAATATTGAAAACATCAACGATGGGACTTCCGCACTTGCGGCCAGCAGCCAGGAGATCGCTGCACAGACGGAAATGATTGACGAGGTAGTGAACCGCATGGCAGAAAAAATGAAAGAAGTGGTGGACTGACAGTATTTCGGAAAAGAGATTCTGGCAGAAGAAAAGAATCCGCAGCATACGAATGGGATGTGAATCACTGGTATGCTGCGGATTTTCTTTTTATCTTACCGGAAATATCTTGTCATGCTAACGCGTGAAAGTATTTCCGGTAAGATAAAAAACAATTATGCGCAGCTCGCGGGGTCGATGTTTATTGCTGCGCAATCCGCTCGCGCGCGGAGAATGTGCATTCTTTTTTATCTTACAGGAAACAACTTGTCACATTAAATCATAAAAGTGCGTTCTGACCCTCATTTTTCCAAATCTGCTGTTCTCTGTTGTTAAAATCCTACAAAAACCAACATGCAAAACTGTATATAATCTACAAAGTAACAACGAAAGTTAAAAATGATGTTGCATTTTTTTGCGAATGGAGGTATACTGACCACATCAGATGAAAACGTTACCGGGAAAGTTACCGGAAAGGTTACCGGTAAAGATTCCAGGAAAGTTTTCAAAAAACAAAACAACAGGAGGATGTAAGATGAAGAAGAAATTAGTATCATTGATGCTGGTAGCAGCGATGGCAGCAACTATGGTAACCGGCTGCGGAAGCAACAACGGAAACAAGGACGCTTCTGATAACAATGGAAGCACCACAGAAGAGAGCAAGGATGACAGCCAGGAAGAAAGCAAGGATGACAGCCAGGCAGCCAGCGGGGACGGCGCTGTGTATTATCTGAACTTCAAACCGGAGCAGGCAGATCAGTGGAAAGCTCTGGCAGAGACTTACACCGAGCAGACAGGCGTTCCTGTAACGGTAGAGACAGCAGCTTCCGGAACTTATGAGTCCACTCTGAAATCTGAGATGGCAAAAGAAGAAGCTCCCACCCTGTTCCAGGTAAACGGACCGGTAGGACTTGCTTCCTGGGCAGATTACTGCTATGACTTAAAGGACAGCGCACTTTACAAGAACTTAAAGAGCGATGATTTTGCACTGATTGCTGATTCCGGCGAAGTGCAGGGTATTGCATACGTTATTGAAACATATGGTCTGATTTATAACAAGAAACTGTTGGCTGACTACTGTGCAATGGACGGAGCTAAAATCAAAGACGCTTCTGAAATCAACAGTTTTGCAAAATTAAAAGAAGTAGCAGATGATATTCAGGCAAAGAAAGACGACCTGGGAATCAACGGTGCATTTACTTCTGCAGGTATGGATTCCTCTTCTGACTGGAGATTCAAGACTCATCTGGCAAATATTCCGATTTATTATGAATATCAGGCGGATAACATTGAGACTACTGACGCAATTAAGGGAACCTATCTTGACAATTATAAAAATATGTGGGATCTGTACATTACAGACTCTACCGTAGAATCTACCATGCTGTCCAGCATGACCGGTGAAGACGCAGCGGCAGAATTTGCAATGGGTGAAGCAGTATTCTATCAGAATGGTACATGGGCTTACAATGACATCAAAGATAACGAAGTAGCAGATGAAGACCTCGGTATGCTGCCGATTTACATCGGAGCAGAAGGAGAAGAAAATCAGGGACTCTGCACCGGTTCTGAAAACTACTGGTGTGTAAACAAAAATGCTTCTCAGGAAGATATCGACGCAACACTGGCATTTGTAGAATGGGTTATCACATCTGACGAAGGACGTACTTCTTTCCGGGATGAAATGGGATTTGTAACTCCGTTCTCCACCTTTACCGATGAATATCAGCCGGCAAATCCGCTGGTAGCAGCTTCTCAGGAAGACATTGACGCAGGACACGCTACGGTTGCATGGTGCTTCAACACAATGCCTTCTGAAAACTGGAAAAACGGTGTTGGAAGCGCATTACTTGAGTATGCACAGGGCACGGGCGAATGGGATGCAGTAAAAACAGCATTTGTTGACGGATGGGCAGCAGAAGTTCAGGCAGTAAGCGAATAAGATTTCACTGCAGAACATATAGAAAAAGAAATACGGGGGTGGTAAGCGCCACCCCCATTTTCAGAACGTGGGAGGTAATTTATGCAAAAATCACTTAAAAAATATTTTCCTGTTTTTGCACTGCCGACTCTGGTAGCATTTACAATTGGATTCATAGTTCCTTTTCTTATGGGTATCTATTTATCATTTTGCAAGTTTACAACAGTTACCGATGCAAAATTTGTAGGTATCAGTAATTATTTTAAAATATTTACAGACAAAACATTTGGGCACGCACTCTGGTATACTGCCGCATTTACTGTTGTGTCCGTGTTATTGATTAACGTACTGGCATTTGCAATCGCGATGCTTTTAACAAAGGGAATTAAGGGAACAAATATTTTCCGAACCGTATTTTTCATGCCGAACCTGATCGGCGGTATTGTTCTTGGATATATCTGGCAGTTACTGTTAAACGGTATTCTGGCGCATTTCCAGAAAACACTGACCTATAATTCAGCGTATGGCTTCTGGGGACTGGTTATTCTGATGTGCTGGCAGCAGATTGGATATATGATGATTATCTATATTTCCGGTATTCAGAATATTCCGGGCGAGCTGATTGAGGCAGCCAAAATTGACGGTGCCACCAATGCCCAGATTTTAAAGAATGTAACCATTCCAATGGTAATGCCTTCCATTACCATCTGTACATTTCTGACACTGACCAACGGATTCAAGCTCTTTGACCAGAACCTGGCGCTGACTAACGGAGAACCTTCCAACATGTCGGAACTGCTGGCACTGAACATTTTCAACACGTTCTATGGACGGTCAGGATTTGAGGGCGTAGGCCAGGCAAAAGCTGTTATATTCTTTATTCTGGTAGCGTTGATTGCAGTTGGACAGAACTATCTTACAAGACGTAAGGAGGTGCAGCAGTAATGGGTGTAAGAAAAGCAAAACACGGATGGATTTATACCATATTTTTCAGTTTACTTTCTGTTGCATGGGTATTTCCGATTTTACTGGTACTGATTAATTCTTTTAAAAAGAAAGTTTATATCAGTCGGAAACCTTTTGATATTCCCACAGACAAAATGTTTGTAAAATGGGATAATTATGCCAATGGAATGGAGAAAATCCATTTCTTTGACGCATTTAAAAATTCTCTGTTTATCACTGTATTTTCGGTAGCGGTTATTATTTTATGTACTTCCATGTGTGCATGGTACATATCCAGGGTGAAATCTAAATTTTCTTCCGGAATGTATTATTTATGCCTGTTTTCCATGATTGTACCATTCCAGATGGTAATGTTTACGCTGTCAAAATTAGCAAATATGTTGCATTTATCCAGCCCGGTTGGTATTATATTAGTATATCTGGGATTTGGAGCCGGCCTGGCAGTGTTTATGTTCTGTGGTTTTGTGCGGAGTATTCCGCTGGAAATTGAGGAAGCTGCCATGATTGACGGCTGTACGCCCATTCAGACATTTTTCCAGATTGTATTTCCAATTCTGAAACCTACCTGTATTACTGTGGCAATTCTTCAGGCGATGTGGATCTGGAATGACTATCTGCTTCCATACCTGGTACTGGATATCAAACGCTGGAAAACCATTCCCATTGCCATTCAGTATCTGAAAGGCGGATATGGTTCTGTGGATATGGGAGCCATGATGGCTATGCTGGTGCTGGCGATTATCCCGATTATCGTATTTTACATGGCATGTCAGAAACACATCATTGAAGGGGTTGTGGCAGGCGCGGTAAAAGGCTAGACTTTAAGATAAGGTGAAAAATGATATGTTGACCATCAAAGATATTGCAAGAGAATCCGGATATTCGGTGAGCACCGTGTCCAGAGTGCTGAACAACCGCAGAGACGTAAGTCCGGAGGCGAAAAAGAGAATTACGGAAATCGTGGCAGCACGTCATTTTGTGCCCAATAACAATGCCAAACATCTGAAACAAAACAGCAGTAAGACCATCGCAGTGCTGGTGAAAGGTACTTCCAATATGCTTTTTGCCAGTATTGTGGAGGCCATACAGAAAAAAGTGGAGGCCACCAGGTATACGGTGAGCATCAATTATATTGATGAAAATGATAACGAAGTGGAAGAGGCTGCGATTGTCTGCCGGGAACACAAGCCGCGGGGCATGCTGTTTCTGGGAGGCAATCCCGTATTCTTTGAGCAGTCATTTCAGAAAATAAATGTCCCATGCGTCCTGGTTACCAACCAGGGGGCAGCTCTGGGATTTGATAATTTATCCAGTGTGGCCACAGATGATGAAGCGGCAGGAGAATTCGCCATAGATCATCTGATCAGGCAGGGGCATAAGAAGATCGGAATACTGGGAGGTGATTTTTCACTGTCCCATACCAGTAAACAGAGATATTCCGGATGTGTCAGAAGTTTTCAGAAACATCAGGTTCCTTTTGAGGAACATAAGTACTATGAAAAAGCAAGTTTCTCTTATGAAAGTGCTTATGGGGCCATGAAACGTCTTCTGGAGAAGGCAACAGACATCACCGCAGTGTTTGCCATGAGTGATGTGACGGCTGTGGGGGCAATCAGAGCTGTTATTGACAGCGGCCGCCGGGTGCCGGAAGATATTTCTGTCATGGGATTTGACGGAATTACCATGGCGGAGTATTACAATCCGAAACTTACCACCATTCAGCAGCAGTATCAGGTTCTGGCGGTAAGGAGTGTGGAAATATTATTACAGAATATAGACATGGAACCTGTGCCCGTACATGAAATTATACCATTTCATCTGGTACAGGGGGAAAGTGTAAAAACGATAGATGCGGCCGCCCGGGAGAACTGAGGCAGGAAAACCGGGCGGCAGTAAACAGATTTGACAACAGGAGGTACGCGTGATGCGTAGTAGTGGAGTTTTAATGCATATTTCATCTCTGCCCTCTCCCTACGGGATTGGAACTCTGGGAAAAGAGGCGGAAAAGTTTGTGGATTTTCTGGTGAAAGCAGAGCAGAGTTACTGGCAGGTGCTGCCGATCTGCCCTACCAGTTACGGAGATTCTCCCTATCAGTCTTTTTCCAGTTTTGCAGGGAATCCCTATTTTATAGATCTGGAAAAACTCTGTAAAGAAAAGCTCCTCACCAGAAAGGAATGCCAGTCCTATGAGTGGGGAAAGGATATTACCAGGGTAGATTACGGGATCCTCTATGTAAACCGTTATGAACTGTTACATAAGGCATTTGACCGGTTTCAGAAAAATATACCGGAGGACTATGAAGCGTTCTGTCAGAATCAGGAAGACTGGCTTGACGATTATGCACTGTTTATGGCGCTCAAAGACGCCCACGAGGGAGCTGCCTGGAGCGAATGGGAAGAAGAACTGAGGCTGCGCAGGGAAGAAGCGCTGCAGAAAGCCGGAGAGGATCTGAAAGAAGAGACAGAGTTCTGGAAAGTGCTGCAGTATCTTTTTTATAAACAGTGGAACAGTCTGAAAACATATGCAAATGATAAGGGAATCCGCATTATCGGAGATGTGCCTATTTATGTGGCCATGGACAGCGCGGACGTATGGGCGAATCCTTCTCAGTTTTATCTGGATGAGAATCTGGTGCCCATTGATGTGGCGGGATGTCCTCCGGATGCATTTTCCGATGACGGTCAGTTGTGGGGCAATCCGCTGTTTCGCTGGGATGTGATGGAACAGGATGATTACCGCTGGTGGAAGAAGCGGCTGGATAAGATGTCAAAACTGTTTGATGTGGTGCGTATCGACCATTTCCGTGGATTTGAATCTTATTATGCCATTCCGTTCGGACATAAAACAGCCAAAAACGGAGAGTGGAGGAAAGGCCCTGGTATTAAACTGTTCCGTTCCATTGAAAAGGAACTGGGCAGACTGGATATTATTGCAGAGGATCTGGGATTCCTGACAGAGGCGGTTCATGAAATGCTGGAGGAATCCGGCTATCCGGGCATGAAGCTGATTCAGTTTGCTTTTGACAGCAGAGAGGACGGAGACTATCTGCCCCATAATTACAATAACAATTCAGTAGTCTATGCAGGAACCCATGATAATGATACTATTCTGGGATGGATGAAGACCGCGCCCAGACCCTGTGTGGCCTTTGCAAAAGATTACCTGAATCTGAATAAAGACGAGGGGTATCACTGGGGGGTAATGCGGGGCGTCTGGTCCAGTGTCAGCGATACTGCCATAGTGACCATGCAGGATTTACTGGGAATTGGAAGTGAGGGAAGGATGAATACCCCTTCCACCCTGGGCTGTAACTGGATGTGGCGTATGAAACCGGGAGCTGTTGACAGCAAACTGGTGAGGCGCATTTGCAAACAGGTGGAGCTGTATGGCAGAGCGCCGAAGCAGGCCGGAGCTGCTGAGTAAAGTCAGCAGAGAAAGCAGACAGGATATGTATTATTTTATTGTAAATGTTGCTTCCAGAACCGGGAAAGGCAGAAAAATCTGGAGGAGACTGGAGGCAGAACTGAAAGAGAGGAAGGTGGCTTACCGGGCCTTCCTCACAAAATATAAAGGCCACGCCGGAGAACTGGCGGAAAAACTGACGGAGAAATATCAGGAAGAAGTGATTTCTCTTGTGGTGGTGGGCGGCGATGGTACGGCAAATGAAGTGGTGAACGGAATCCGGGATTTTGCCGGTATACGATTTGGCTATATTCCCACGGGTTCCGGCAATGATCTGGGCAGAGGGCTGGGTCTTCCAAAAGACCCGCTGGCTGCCCTGAAACGGATTCTGGAGTCTCAGGAACTGTATGAAATGGATATGGGAAAAGTATACTGGGGCAGGAATCTGGAAAAAAGTGCATACTTTACGATCAGTTCGGGGATTGGTATGGATGCGGAAGTCTGCAGACGTGTGAATGCGGCCGGAATGAAAGTTTTTTTAAACAGGCTCCATCTGGGGAGGCTGTCTTATTTCATTCAGACTATATTGACGCTGGCGGAACTGCCGGACGTTCAGGCCAGTCTCCAGTTTGATGACGGAGAGAAAGAGCGAATCCGCGGGCTGATCTGTATGGCGGTGATGAATCACAGATGTGAGGGCGGAGGCCTTCCCATGGCTCCGTCTGCTTCAGACCAGGACGGAAAGTTATCGGTCTGTTATATCCATGGAATAAAAAAGCTGCGGGCCCTGTTTCTTCTGTTTACCCTGCTCAGAGGAAAGCATGTGGGTTTTCAGGGAATTGAACTGGCTGACTGCGAATCCTGTACGCTGTGGCTGCAGGAACCCCTGACCGGCCATACGGATGGAGAAGATCTGGGAGATCCGGTGCGTCTGCGGTATGAATGTCTGCCGGGGGTTTTGAAGGTTATAAAATAGGCCGGTTATTTTACTTTAATCTTTGTACAATTTATAGCATTCCATGCAAACTTCCTGCATATACTGATAACAGTAGAACAGGAGGTTTTTTTATGGAAAATATTAATACAGGTACATATAATATTTACAAAGATATCAGTGCCAGAACGAATGGAGATATCTATATCGGGGTGGTGGGGCCTGTGCGAACAGGGAAATCCACCTTTATCAAACGGTTTATGGATGTAATGGTACTGCCGGAAATGGAGGACGTACATAGCAGAGAGCGGGCAACCGATGAGCTGCCCCAGTCGGCTCAGGGAAAAACCATTATGACTACAGAGCCGAAATTTGTACCGAAAGAGGCTGCAAAAATCAGACTTAATGAGGATCTTGAGGTTAATGTCAGGCTTATTGACTGCGTGGGATTCATGGTGGACGGGGCAACCGGGCATATGGAAGAGGGCGCGGAACGAATGGTGAAAACGCCCTGGTTTGATTATGAGATTCCTTTTACACAGGCGGCAGAAATCGGCACCCAGAAGGTAATCAGGGAGCATTCCAACATCGGAATTGTGATTACCACTGACGACTCCATTACAGAACTTCCAAGGGAAAGCTATATCCCTGCGGAAGAAAAAACCGTTGCAGGTTTGAAAAAAATAGGGAAACCTTTTATTTTACTGCTGAATACCCAGAAACCCTATGGAGCGGAAAGCCAGAAACTGGCAGAAGAATTGACGGAGAAATATGGAGTCTCCACCCTTCCGGTGAACTGTGAGCAGCTTAGAAAAGATGATATTTTTCGTATTCTGGAAGGGATTCTCTATGAATTTCCCATCGAACGGGTGGATTTCTTCCTGCCGAAATGGGTGGAAATGCTGGATAATACTCATAAGATAAAAGAAAATATTATTCAGAATGCCATGCAGATATTAAAGAAATTCACTTATGCCAGGGATGTGCGGAATACGGAACTGGTGCCGGAAGGGGAATATGTGCGAAGGATGAAACTGGATAAGGTGGAACTGTCGCGGGGGTGTGTCCAGATTGTGTTTGATATAGACCAGAAATATTATTATGAAAACATGAGTGAACTGACAGGTGTTCCCATTTCCGGAGAATATCAGCTGATTTCCATGATCCGGGAACTGTCTGCCATGAAAAAAGAGTACGATAAAGTAGGAAGTGCCATGGAAGCGGTGAAGCAGAAAGGCTACGGTGTGGTAACGCCTCAGCTTACAGATATTGAAATCGAGGAGCCGGTGCTGATTCGCCATGGCAATAAATTCGGCGTGAAAATCAAGGCACAGTCGCCTTCCATTCACATGATCAAGGCAAATGTGGAAACGGAGATAGCGCCGATCATCGGAAGTGAAGAACAGGCCCAGGATTTAATTGGATATATCAAGACTTCCAGGGAGCAGGAGGAAGGGATCTGGCAGACTAATATTTTCGGGAAATCCATCGGTGAGCTGGTGGAAGACGGAATCCGCAGTAAGATTACCATGATGGATGATGAAAGCCAGGTGAAGCTGCAGGATACCATGCAGAAAATTGTCAATGACAGCAATGGGGGACTGGTGTGCATCATTATATAAAAAAATGCTTTTGCCTGGCGAAAATGGTATTTTATATGAAAGAGTTTCTTTTGTCCGGCGAAAATGGTATTGGTATAAGAAACAGGGACACGATGGCAGGGCCAGTGTCCCTGTTTTGCTGAAGAGACTCGGTGGGCCTCTGTGAAAGGTGTTCTTCAGATATGATTATCTGATCAGAATACTTTTAACTGTCTGTTAAATGCATTGATATAAATGCTGTGAAGTTCCTGTTCGGCTTTGACTTCGCTGCTGAGTTTTATGGATTCATTTAATTTTCTGGATAAATCGAGATGGCCTTCTGCAATGATTTTGATATTGCGGTTTGTTTCATTTTCAAGCGTAAGACTGATTTCATTGATTTTCTTTTCAAGAGATGGTATTTTTGCAATGTCTTTTTCAAGAGAAGAAACTCTTCTGTCAAGAGAAGAAACGTTTTCTTTTACCGTCTGCATATCATCATACAGTGCCTGCAATAATTCAGTATTTGTCATGTGACTCCTCCTTTCTGAATATTTCCTGTAGTATACCATACGGGGAAAGGAAAGTCTATGGGAAATCAGAATTCCGGGAAATGAACAAAACCGGGAACCCGGCGCAGAGATTTATCAGCTTTTCTGCTATACATTTTCCGAAAAATTCAGTATAATTAAGAAGCAGATTACAGTATATTTGAAACAGAATGGAGGAAAACATGAAAATTACATATATTCACCACAGTGCGTTCTGTGTGGAAACAGGAGGCCGGGCATTTGTATTTGATTATTACAGGGGAGATTATATTCCTTCCTGTGTATATTGTGGAAAAATGCCGGAATTTCCGGCGGACATGCCTGTTTATGTGTTTGCCAGTCATGAGCACGGAGACCATTTTGACGTGGAAGTGCTGAAATGGAAAGAAAAATATCCCAATATCCGCTATATTTTTGCAAAAGAGATAAAGAGAAAACTGGGCAGTTCTTTTCTGCGCCGGTCTGGTCTGGAGGAAACGATAAAGGAAAGTATCACATATGTGAAGCCGGGAGAACTTTACCATATAGATGATATTACCATAGAAACACTGCTGTCCACAGACAGCGGCGTAGCATTCCTGGTAACAGCGGACGGAAAGACTGTTTACCATGCAGGAGATCTGAACTGGTGGAGATGGGAAGGGGAGCCGGAGAAAGACAATGATTATCAGGAAAAGACCTATAAGGAGCAGATAAATCTGATTTCAGGCAGGAAAATTGATCTGGCTTTTGTGGTAATGGACCCAAGACAGGAAGAAGACCGATATCTGGGGATTGATTATTTCAGAGAACATGTGCAGGCAGAATACATTGTACCCATGCATATGTGGAAACATTATGAACTGGTTCAGGAATACAGGAACCTTCCGGAAAATCAGAAAGACAGGGAACGGATTCTTTGTATGGAATGGGAGAATCAGGAAATTGTGCTGAAAGAAATATAAAATCGGAGGAAACACATGGAAGTAAAAATATACACAGATGGAGCGGCAAGAGGCAATCCTGACGGTCCGGGAGGTTACGGAGCGGTTCTGACATATCTGGACGCCTCAGGAAAATTATATAAGAAAGAAATTTCCGCAGGATACCGGAAAACCACCAACAACCGTATGGAACTGATGGCGGTAATCCGCAGCCTGCAGGAACTGACAAGACCCTGTCAGGTGGAGCTGTATTCGGATTCCAAATACGTTGTGGACGCCTTTAACCAGAACTGGATTGGCAGCTGGCAGAAAAAGGGCTGGAAGAAGTCAGACGGAAAACCGGTCAAAAACACAGACCTCTGGCAGGAACTGCTGCAGGCTATGGCGCCGCATCAGGTGAAATTTATCTGGGTTAAAGGCCACGACGGACATGTGATGAACGAACGCTGTGATGAACTGGCGACTTCCGCTGCAGATGGAGACCATTTACTGGAGGATACTTGAAAAACTGCGGTTCATATGATATTATATGCCCTGAGGAAACCTGAGGGCGGACACAGCCCGCTGCAGGCGGCTGTGTGAACAGGCGCCTGAGGGTGAAAGGTATATGGCAGATTGACAGGAGGTGTTCTTATGGCATTTATAGCCAGTTTTATACAGACAGCAGTAAAATTTATTCTGATGACGGCAGTAGCCGGATGCGGGATCTTTTTTGGAAAAAAACTGCGTGACAGAAAAGATGTGAAAACTGCGGCAGAAGAGCTGACAGCGAAAGAGAAATAGACAGTGGAGGAAATTGGTTGTGAAGAAGTATGGAGTAAATGAACTGCGCAGGATGTATCTGGAATTTTTTGAGAGCAAGGAACATCTGGCAATGAAAAGTTTTTCCCTGGTACCCCACAATGACAACAGCCTGCTGCTGATCAATGCGGGAATGGCGCCCTTAAAGCCGTATTTTACAGGACAGGAAATTCCACCCCGGAAACGGGTGACCACCTGCCAGAAATGTATCCGGACCGGAGATATTGAGAATGTAGGAAAAACAGCAAGACATCTTACTTTTTTTGAAATGCTGGGAAATTTTTCCTTTGGAGACTATTTTAAGCATGAAGCCATTGCCTGGAGCTGGGAATTTCTGACGGAAGTGATTGGCATGGAGCCGGAGCGTCTGTATCCTTCCATTTACGGGGAAGATGATGAGGCATTTGATATCTGGACGAAAGAAGTGGGGGTTCCGGCAGAGAAGATTACCCGTTTTTACCGTGATGAAAATGGAAAATGCGATAATTTCTGGGAGCACGGGGCAGGACCCTGCGGACCATGTTCTGAGATTTATTATGACCGGGGAGAAAATTATGGCTGCGGCAGCCCGGACTGCAAAGTAGGCTGTGAATGCGACCGTTTCATGGAAGTATGGAATAACGTGTTTACCCAGTTTGACGGTGACGGTCATGGCAATTATGAAGAACTGGCCACTAAAAATATTGATACAGGCATGGGACTGGAGCGTCTTGCAGTAGTGGTACAGGATGTGAATTCCGTGTTTGACATTGATACCATGAAAGCTATCCGGGACAAAGTATGTGAAGTGTCCGGTAAGACATATCAGACAGACGCCATGGATGACGTGTCTGTTCGTCTGATTACAGATCATATGCGTTCTGCGACCTTTATGATTTCTGATGGAATTATGCCTTCTAATGAAGGACGCGGTTATGTACTGCGGCGTCTGATCCGGCGGGCAGCCCGCCATGGCAGACTTCTCGGCATCAGCGGCAGATTTCTTGCCACATTGAGCGCAACCGTGATTGATGAGAGCAAAGACGGTTATCCGGAACTGGAAGAGAAGAAAGAATTTATCTTTAAGGTGCTGACTCAGGAAGAAGAAAAATTTGACAAAACCATTGATCAGGGGTTAAGCATTCTGTCAGAAATGCAGGAAGAAATGAAAGGTGCCGGAACCACGGTACTGTCGGGAGAACATGCGTTTAAACTGTATGACACCTACGGATTTCCGCTGGATCTGACGCAGGAAATTCTGGAAGAAAAAGGATTTTCCATTGATGAAGAAGGTTTTCGGACCTGTATGGAAGAGCAGCGCAGCAAGGCCAGAAATGCGAGAAAAGAAACGAATTATATGGGTGCGGATGCCACTGTGTACGATGAAATTGATGTTTCCGTCACCTCTGAATTTGTGGGATATGACCGCCTGGTACACCATTCTGAGATTACGGTGCTCACCACAGAGACGGAACTGACAGAAGCACTGTCAGACGGTGACCAGGGAACCATAATTGTAAAAGAGACTCCTTTCTATGCCACCATGGGCGGACAGAATGCGGATACAGGTATCATCCGTGCAGGAGAAAATGAATTCCGTGTGGAAGATACCATTCATCTGCGGGGCGGCAGAATCGGCCATGTGGGCGTGGTAACTGTCGGAATGTTTAAGAGAGGAGACAGGGTGGAACTGTCTGTGGATTCAGAAAAACGTGGACTGATCCGCAGAAACCACAGTGCAACCCATTTGCTTCAGAAAGCACTCCGGGAAGTGCTGGGAACCCATGTGGAGCAGCATGGTTCAGATGTAAATGCGGACAGGCTTCGCTTCGATTTTTCTCATTTTGCAGCCATGACGCCGGAGGAAATTGCCCGGACAGAAGCTGTTGTAAATGAGAAAATAGCTTCTGCTCTGCCAGTGGTGACAGAGGTGATGAGCCTTGAGGAAGCCAAACAGACAGGCGCCATGGCACTGTTCGGTGAGAAGTATGGTGACTCCGTCCGGGTAGTGAAAATGGGAGAGTTTTCCGTGGAACTGTGCGGCGGAACCCATGTGGAAAATACCAGCAGTATCAGTGCTTTTAAAATTGTTTCTGAATCCGGAGTGGCAGCCGGAGTGCGCCGAATTGAGGCACTGACTTCCAAAGCAGTATTTGAATACTATGACAGAATGGAAGAAACCCTTTATGCGGCTGCAAAAACAGTAAAAGCCAGTCCGTCAGGGCTGGTGGAAAAACTGGAACATTTAATGGCGGAGCTGAAAGGGCTGCAAAGTGAAAATGAATCCTTAAAGAGCCAGGCAGCCAGGGACGCTCTGGGCGATGTTATGGACCAGGTAGTGGACGTAAAAGGCGTGAAACTCCTTGCAGCCAGTGTTTCCGGCGTGGATATGAACGGGCTGCGTGACCTGGGCGACCAGTTGAAGGAAAAACTGGGCGAAGGCGTGGTGGTTCTTGCTTCTGAAAAAGAAGGCAGAGTGAGCCTGATTGCCATGGCTACAGACGGAGCCATGAAGCAGGGAGCCCATGCAGGAAATCTGATTAAGGCTATTGCAGGAAAAGTAGGCGGAGGCGGAGGCGGACGTCCCAATATGGCTCAGGCGGGAGGAAAGAACCCATCTGGAATCCCGGATGCCATAGCAGAAGTGAAAACTGTTCTGGAGGGTCAGGTATAACAGCATTGCTGTTATGGAAAATAAGCCGGGATACCCATCGTAATGATGTGGAAAGAAATCCGAATATTTTTAGTAACAAAGTTTTCCATAAAACAGTTGACTTCCATAAAATATCTGTTATAATTAATAGCAGTGCAATAAAATGACCCAAACAGTTGAATATGCACAATACGCAACTGGAGGGAGGTTAGGTGTGAGACTATGTCAAATGTAATCGTAAAAGAAAACGAGACTTTGGATAGCGCTTTACGCAGATTCAAAAGAAACTGTGCAAAAGCTGGTATTCAGCAGGAAATTCGTAAGAGAGAACATTACGAAAAGCCAAGCGTAAGACGCAAGAAGAAATCCGAAGCGGCAAGAAAGCGTAAATATAATTAAGAATTAAAAAGAACTCCATGTATCTGGTAACAGATGCATGGAGTTCTTTTATTGTTTTTTACAGGAAGTATACTGTCACACTAAGGAGTGAAAGTGTCTGCTGCCAGCTGTTTCAGGATGGTTCCGGCATCAAGGGCAATACAAATGGACTGCTTCTTAATTTCTGCCGGAACGCAGGTCTCTGCCAGATTGATGCATATATAAAAGGCATTGGGATTGTGGTATGTCATCTGCCAGAATGGATATTTGATAATTCCAGGTGTATTATTTCCAACGCCCAGTTCCAGATACAGAATGTTTCTGTTTTCCTGGCGGTGTAAAAAGTCCTGATACCGGCCTGCCGCGTCATGCCAGCCTTCATCTTCCACAAAGGTGCTGTCGGATCGCAGGTTCATGGACATGGGTGCGCCGCAGAAGGGACAGTGGGGGATTAATTCAGATGGAACGCGCATGTTCTGCTGCAGAGAAACCATTCTACTGATGATGATTTCATTGTCGTATGTTTTATTGTGGCAGGGCCTGGAACACTGCCACAGTCCATAATCACCCTGAGTATAAAACAGTCTCTGCTTATCAAAACCGGATTTTTGAAAACAATGGTCCACGTTTGTGGTCAGAACAAAGTAATCTTTGTGCTGTATCAGACTGTATAAATCATGATAAACAGTTTCCGGTGGATTCCGGTAACGGTTGATATATACATAGCGGCTCCAGTATGCCCAGTATTCCTCCGGTGTCTCATAGGGATAGAAGCCTGCCGAATACATGTCCTGAAAACCATAAGTTTCCATGAAGTCTGAAAAATGATCCTCAAAACGTTTTCCGGAATAAGTAAAACCTGCAGATGCAGACAGTCCTGCTCCGGCCCCAATCAGAATGGCCTCAGCATGTTGGATTTTCTGCCTGAGATTTTTGATTTCCAGCATATATTCCGGGTCTCTGTGAGCAGATGTTATTACTGCATTTTTGACATCCATGAAAAGTCACCTCCAAAAGATTCCTGCCGATATCATAAAGATTTTAGTGCGGTTGGGAAAATTATTCGGTCACAACAGAAATTCTCTGCTGAATATGAATTCCGTTTAATGCTTCATCAATCATGGCAATGGCATAGTCAGCGTAGCTGATAACGCTTTCACCTCTGGAGTTTAAGGTCAGTTCTTCACCGCTCAGAATGTATTTTCCGGTTCGGGGGCCTTCCGGCTGAAAATCTCCGGCGGGACTGAGGTAAGTCCATTTTACGTCTGTTCTGGTGCGAAGTTCATCAAGTGCCTGACCCATGCTGGAAGCCAGGGGACGGAATATTTCCGGAAAGTCAGCTTTGTCCATTACCTGCATGGTATGTTCCGGGTTTGTATACAGGCTGCCTGCACCGCCGACTACAAGAAGCCTTGTTTCTCTGTCCTTTACCAGATCACAGAGATGCTTCAGAGAAGTGCTGTGCTGCGGAAGAGTTTCCGGTGTCCATGTTCCGAAGGCATCAATGACCACGTCGAAGTCCTCCAGATCGGAAGGGGTCAGGTGAAACAGGTCTTTTCTGATAACATGAGAGGCTGCTGACTGATTTTCCCCGCGCACAACTGCGGTGACGTCAATCCCCCTTGCAGCGGCTTCTTTTACGAGTAATTTTCCAACTTTTCCATTTGCACAGATTACTGCGATTTTCATAATTTTGGTCCTCCTGATTTTTATTTTTGCAGATTGTCTTTTCCCGCCTGCAGGATTATAATAGTGCCGTAGGGACAAAAGGTAAAGAATGCACTTTTATGTGCCATAGTTACCGGAAAGAAACGATTGTGAAGAAATGGGGATTTGTATGGGAAAAAATTTACCTGCCTGTCCGGTGGAAACTACCTTAATGCTTATCAGTGACCGATGGAAGGTGCTGATTATCCGTGATTTGCTGGACGGTACAAAACGATTTGGGGAATTGAAGAAATCTGTTGGAGATATATCTCAGAAAGTTTTAACAGCAAACCTGCGCTCCATGGAAGAATGCGGCCTGCTTACGCGAAAGGTATTTCCAGAAGTGCCGCCGCGGGTGGAATACACTCTTACGGAAACAGGTTACAGCCTGAAGCCGGTTCTGGATGCCATGATGGAGTGGGGAACCGCATATAAACAGAAAAGCAGCAATTAAGAAATCAGCAGGAAAACCAGTCAGGGTTTTTCTGCTGGTTTTTTCTTCTACAGGAAATTCCTCTGGATTTCCTGTAGAAGAAAAAACAATGATGCGAAGCTCGCGGGGGCGATGTTTATTGCTGCGCAATCCGCTCGCGCGCGGAGAATGCGCTATGCGCATTATTTTTTCTTTTGCAGAAAGATTTTGTTATATCAGGTCACAGTCATATTTCCCCAGGCCTGTACATATATATGAAATCAGGAAGCGAGGAGGACAACTTATGGAGGAGATTATCAGTGTGGTTCCCGGACCATTGAAAGAACTCTGCCGGAGAAGTTTTGAGGAAGGCAGAGAGCCGGAAGAATTCCGGCTGCGTACGGGACAGCCTGTGATGGTGCTGGACCAGGGCGGAGAGTGGTACTGGGGCAGAGACGGACAGACAATTCAGAGATGTTCCAAAAACAGCTATATCTGGACGAAGCAGGATATGAAAGAAACACTGGCCAGGATGAGCCAGTATTCCATGTATGCGCTGGAAGAAGAAATCCGCAGCGGATTTTTCACCATAGAGGGCGGGCACAGAATTGGCGTGGTGGGGAAAACGGTCTGTGAACATGGAAAAATCCTTACCATCCGCAATATATACAGCCTGAATGTCCGTGTGGCAAGACAGAAAAAAGGATGTGCCGCCAGAATAATTCCATGGCTGGTACAGGAGGGAAGTATTTACAATACACTGATACTGTCACCGCCTGGAGTGGGAAAGACCACCATGCTCCGGGACTGTATCCGATTGTTGTCAGAGGGGACGCCGCAGCTTCCGGGACAGAAAGTGGGAGTGGTGGACGAGCGAAGCGAACTGGCAGCCAGTTTTCTGGGAATGCCTCAGAATGATCTGGGAATGCGGACAGATGTGCTGGATGCCTGCCCAAAGGCAGAGGGGATGCGACTTCTGGTACGCAGCATGTCTCCCAGGATTCTCGCAGTGGATGAGCTGGGCAGCAGGGAGGACTGCCTGGCGGTGGAAGAAGCTCTTCATTGCGGCTGTCGGATTCTGGGTACCATGCATGTGGGCAGCATGGGAGAACTGAGGGAAAAAATGTATTTTTCCCAGTGGCTGGAGCGGGAATTTTTTGAGCGTTTTGTGTTTTTAAGTCCGGGAGAGAAAGGGGAGAGAAGGTTTTCCGTATACAATGGAAAACTTGAAAAATTATGTTAAAACTGGCAGGAAGCCTTCTGGTAATTGCAGCATCTTTTTTGTATGGATGGAAATTGAATGAAGAACTTCGGGAGCATGTGGTACAGCTGGCAGGCATGAAGGAAATGCTGCTGATGCTCCGGGGAGAAATTTCCTATGCCAGAACACCTTTGAAAGAAGCATTTCGGCAGGTGGCTTCCCAGGGAAAAGAACCCTTTTCTTCCTTTCTGCTGAAAGCGGCGGAGGGACTGGACGGGACAGAGGACAGCATGGGAACATTCTGGAGCAGGCTGGTGGACCAGGAGGCAGGTAACTTTTATTTTACCAGAGAAGAACTTGGGCTTTTCAAACGGGCAGGGGAGAATTTTGGATATCTGGATACCCGGATGCAGTTAAAGAATCTGGAACTTTATATGGAGCAGACCGAAGGACTGCTCCGGAAAGCCCAAAAAGAACTGGAGGACAGGCAGAAGGTAGCCAGAATCTTAAGCCTGACCTGCGGCCTGTTTCTGGTAATTCTGCTGATTTAGCGGTGCGGAGGAAACTATGAGTATAAGTTTGATTTTTAAAATTGCAGCGGTTGGAATACTGGTTACTGTGCTGAGTCAGGTGTTAAAGCACAGCGGAAGGGAAGAACATGCCTTTCTGACCAGCCTGGCAGGACTTTTGATTGTGCTGTTCTGGATTGTGCCTTATATCTATGAGTTATTTGAAACCATGAAGAATCTGTTTGCCCTGTGAAACAGGAAGCAGAACGTATCAAAAATACGGAAATGCAAAAAGGTGCGGGAGCAGAAAATGGATATTTTAAAAATTGCAGTTCTTGGTATTGTGGGAACTTTGCTGGGAATTATGCTGAAAGAGCAGAAAAAAGAATATGAGCTGTTTGCCACTCTGGGCGTGTCACTGTGCATTTTTTATTTTATCATGTCTAAACTGGAACTGGTGCTGTCCGTAATCAGCCGGATGCAGGATTATGTGAAACTGGATTCAGGCTATCTGGCAATCCTGATCAAAATGATTGGAATTACCTATGTGGCGGAGTTTTCCTCCAACCTCTGCAAAGATGCGGGGTATCAGACAGTGGCAGGCCAGATTGAGATGTTTGGAAAACTGTCCATTCTGGTAATCAGTATGCCGGTGCTTCTGGTGCTGCTGGAGACCATCGGGGAGTTTTTAAGTTGAAAAGGTTTGGGTGATGAGATTGGGAAAAAAAGTATGGCTGTGTATTCTCTGCTTTTTCTGGTGGTTTTTTCTGGCCTGCGGGGAGGTTTACGGTGCGCAGAAGACGGAAGAGACGAAAGGATTTTACAATATGGAACAGGAAGATGCTTACGGAGCAAAAAGACAGGAAGAATCGGAGGAATTTTATCATGAAGAGACAGGAAAGGAGGCGCAGGAACTGGAGGATACACTGGATTCTTACCTTGCGGAACTGGATTTTTCAGAGATAGACTCCGTATTGAAGGGGCAGGAGAGCACCCGGCATCTGGATTTTCAGGAACTGGTCCGGAAGCTGACTGACGGGGAAGAACCGGACAGGGGATGGATACTGAAAGAGATTGCAGAAGCGGTATTTGCGGAAGTTGCAGCCTTTCGGGGCACACTGGTTCAGATTATGCTGCTGTGTTTTGTATTTGCCATTCTCTGTAATTTCGCAGACGTATTTGAAAATCCCGCGGTCACAGAACTCAGCTTTTATCTGGTCTATATGCTGCTGTTTGTCCTTCTGATGAAATCGTTTTTTATTCTCCGGGATGTGTCTGCCCAGGTCATTGATGAAATGATGGTTTTTCTGAAAGTGATGATCCCCACGTTTACCATGAGCATGACATTTTCCGGCCAGATTACCACTGCAGCAGGATTTTATGACATGACTTTTCTGCTGATTTACGCAATGGAATGGCTGCTGCGGGTAATGATACTTCCGGCGGTACAGATTTATATGGTGCTGGAGCTGATGAATTACCTTACGGAGGAAGATTTTCTTTCCCGGATGACAGAACTCTTAAAGTCCGGTATTGTCTGGGTGATGAAACTGCTGTTTACTGTTGTGGTTGGGATCAATGTGGTGCAGAATCTGCTGACCCCGGTGATTGACACGTTTAAAAGCAACCTGATTGCCAAAACAGCAGGAATGCTGCCGGGCCTTGGGGCTTCCGTCAATGCGGTGACGGAAATTATGGTAGGTTCCGGAATTATCATCAAAAACGGGATCGGACTGGCGGCCGTGCTGGTGCTGCTGGTACTCTGTGCCGGGCCTCTGATTAAAGTGGGCGTCATGACTTTTCTGTATAAACTGCTGGCAGCTGTAATGCAGCCGGTGTCGGACAGGCGGATGACAGGCTGTATCAGCAGTGCGGGAGAGAGCGGCAGGCTGCTGGGAAAAGTGGTGGTGACCACTACCATGATGTTTCTGGTAGCTGTGGCCATGATTACGGCGGCCACGACGTTCCGCTATTAGCTGCAGCCATTGAGACGGATATGTTTACGGAAAGGAACATGCTATGGATATTATTTACGGATGGATAAAAAATATCATATGCTTTTATATTTTTATTACAGTTATACTTCACCTGCTTCCAAAGGAAAATTATCGGAAATATGTGCGTTTTTTTACCGGTATGCTGCTGGTCATACTGGTGATGAATCCGGTACTGTCCCTGCTTGGAAAAGAAGAACTGATTCTGCAGAAAATCAGTCAGACCAGATTTTTTCAGGAACTTGACAATCTGAAAATGGATACGCAATATCTGGAACAGAGTCAGAAAAAGATCTATATGCGGGAATATGAGCGGGCCATTGCCATGGATATTAACGGGATGGCGGCCAGAAAACAGTTAAATTCCCTGCGGACGGAGGTACATCTGTCCGGAGAATATCAGGTGGAGTCCGTCACCATGGAGCTTAAGCATGACCGGGAAGATGAGTTTTCTCTGGGAGAAAAGAGTTCCGGGACGGAAGCAGAAGACAGTGCAAAGGTACAGGAATTCCGGAAAGAACTGATGGAATTTTATCAGTTAGAAGAGGGGCAGATTGAAATTGCCCTGCAGGGAGGATGAAAAGAATGAAGAAAAAAGAGTGGTTTTCTCCGGAAAAATTAAAGGGAATCCCCAAAAATCAGCTTTTAATCGGGGGTCTGGCGGGAGTGCTTCTTCTGGTTATTGCGCTGCCCACAGAACAGAAAAAACAGCAGGAAACGGAACTTTCTCAGGGAAAGGAAAGCGGAGTGGAACAGCCGGCCGCAAATTACAGCGGTTATGAAAAGGAGCTGGAGCGGAAGCTGGAGGAAATTCTGACGGCCATGGAAGGGGTCGGGAAAGTGGAGGTTATGATTACCCTGCAGGATAATGGGGAGCAGGTTCTGGAAAAAGATATATCCCGGAACAGCCAGGAAGTCACCGAAGAAGGAGAAGTAAAACGAAACACATATGAAAGCCAGTATCAGGAGGAGACAGTATTTGTGAAAGAATCAGGAAACGAGGGACAGCCCTTCATTGCAAAGGAATCTGTGCCGGCGGTGGAGGGGGTGCTGGTAGTGGCAGAGGGAGGCGGGAACGGAAAAGTGGCGAAAAATATTTCCGATGCAGTTTTAGCATTATTTCCGGTGGAAGTACATAAAATTAAGGTAGTTAAGATGAATTGACAGGAGGGTATCAGTTTTGAAGAAAGTATTTAAAAAGAACCAGATTATCATTACAGCTCTGGCTCTTATGATTGCGGTAGCGGGCTATCTGCAGTATACCGGAAGTCAGAGCGACAGCGACGTGGCCAAAGAGGCCAGTGCGGACACAAAAGAAACTACATATGAAATATCCGACGAAGATATGTACAGTGCAGAGGATATTTTTACGGACACAGAGGCCAGCGAGGAAACTTCTGCAGACGCACAGGATGCGGCTCTGGGGATTCAGACCGGAGAGGATATTGCAAAGGCAAACGGACAGAGCGACAATGTGGATAATCCCGGTGAGGCGGTACTGACCAGCAGCGGTGTGAATAATGTGAATTTTGCTTCCGAAGTAAAGCTGAACCGGGAACAGGTGCGTTCCCAGAATAAAGCGTCTCTTCTGGAAATCATCAATAATGCAGCCATCGGCGAAGAACAGAAGCAGGAAGCCATCAATGCCATGATTAACATGACAGATATTGCAGAGCGTGAGGCGGCTGCGGAAATGCTGCTGGAAGCAAAGGGATTTACAGATGTGGTGGTAAGTATCACCGACGGTAAAGCAGATGTGGTTCTGAACATGGGAGAAGTAACGGATGCAAAGCGGGCTCAGGTGGAAGATATCGTAAAACGTAAAACCAATGTGGAAGCGGAAAATATTATTATCACGCCCATTCAGAATTCTTCCACAGGAACAGGAACATCAGCAGAGTCAGGGGACGGTGCAGGCACAGATGCCGGAACAGGCCAGACGGAAGGAGCAGGAGCAGAGACTCCGGAAGGAAGCACGCAGGAGCCGGCGGGAGAGGAATAATTACGGGCACAGAGTACCTGTGAACAGTAACGTTTTTCGGAGATATTTCGGCAGACTGCCAGGAAAGCCTTTGCACTTTGCAGGGTAATTTGTTATAATACTTACAGTAATATTGTCAGAAAAGTGTTTGCAATGTCCTGATTCTGCAGAAAACAAAGGAGAGCAGGTGATAATGTGTCAGAGAAAGAATTAAGAAAACGAATTTTTTTGATTGTACTGGACAGTGTGGGGATCGGAGAAATGCCGGACGCGGCGGCGTTTGGGGACGAAGGAAGCAATACGCTGAAAGCAGCTTCCAAAAGCCGGTATTTTTCCATGCCCAATATGGCCGGACTGGGATTATTTAATATTGATGGAGCAGACATTGGGGAGCCGGTTAAGGCTCCCCTGGGTGCTTTTGCCAGAATGGCAGAGGCTTCCAGAGGAAAAGATACCACCATCGGGCACTGGGAGATTGCAGGCGTGATTTCCCGGCAGCCCCTGCCCACCTATCCGGAGGGGTTTCCTGCGGAAATCACAGAAGAATTTTCGAGGAGGACAGGGAGAGGCGTACTCTGCAACCAGCCTTATTCCGGCACGGAAGTTATCAGAGATTACGGAGAAGAGCACATGAAAACGGGAAATCTGATTGTATATACTTCTGCTGATTCCGTTTTTCAGGTGGCGGCCCATGAAGCTGTGGTTCCGGTGGAAACATTGTATGAATACTGTCAGACAGCCAGAGAACTGCTGACGGGAGTTCACGGAGTGGGAAGGGTGATTGCAAGACCTTTTGAAGGAGAACCGGGAAATTTCCGGCGTACCGTAAGGCGCCACGATTTTTCTCTGGAACCTCCGGCTGTTACCATGTTAGACCAGCTGAAAGAGACAGGCCGGGAAGTGCTGGGCATAGGGAAAATTTTTGATATTTTTGCCGGAAAAAGTGTGACAGATTCCGTGAGAACCACAGGAAATGCCGATGGAATTGAGAAAACCCTTAAATGGATGGAGCGGGAATTCGAAGGGCTGTGCTTTGTGAATCTGGTGGATTACGATATGCTTTACGGCCATCGAAATGATGTGGACGGATATGCCAGGGCCCTGACCTATTTTGACGAGCGGCTGCCGGAACTTCTGAGCAGGCTGCGGAAAGATGATATTCTGATGATTACTGCAGACCATGGCTGCGACCCGTCTACCCCTTCTACGGACCATTCCAGAGAATATACACCTCTGATAATGTATGGAGCAGACATTCCGGCAGGAAAAAATTTCGGCACCAGGAGCACCTTTGCCGATATCGGAGCAACCGTTCTTTCCTGTTTTGGAATAAATGGTACGGAAAAGAGAATCCAGGGGGAGAGCCTGTTAAGTTTTGACAGCAGGGTCTGCCCTTAAAGAAACTGTTCAGAAAAGGAGGAAAATAAAATGAAAAAGAAACTTATGATGCGGATGGTGCCGGCTTTTATGTTTTTTCTGTTATGTTCCGGCTGCGGAATGGAGGAAAACATCGTGATTAATCCGGATCTTTCTTCCAGTATTACTTTGAAGTCTTACACAACCGATGAGGAAGAAGTGATGATTTCACAGGAGCTGGAAGGCGTCACTTATCAGCAGATGATGGAAGGAGCCGGTTTTGTCAGTGCCGGAAAAGAGGAACTGTACAGCGAGGAGCATAATGTATACCAGCTTGTGATGAACAGGTCTGCAGCGGAAACCGCAAATGATTTTGCTGTTGTGAATAACAGTCAGGCGGTGATGTGGGCAGGAGAGCTGGCAGAAATGCAGGAACAGTTTGAAGAGTATACACAGGATGACTTTGCGGATGACGATCTGGATGGATATGTTTACACCTCGGACGGTATCCGTATACTGCAAAATGATTTGAACATTACCTGTCCCTTTGTGGTTGCGGTAACAAATGGCGATGTGATGGAGGATGGACGTACCGTTCAGTTCTGCCTGGATGAACTGGAAGATTATGAGAGGCTGTTTGCGGTGGGCAGCAAAAGGGTTGCGCGTATCCGGACATGCACCATCAGCGGTGTGGAAGACGGAGGTTTTTACCGGAAAGACAAGGTGGTAAAAGCCACATCTGACGGGGTAATTATCAGTTTCAGCGTAAATGGTGAGAGTCTGCCGGTCAACGAGTACCGCGCTGTCCGGGAAGGGACTTACCGGGTGCGGGTAAAAATGCTTTCAGGAGCTACCCGGAAGGTGAAATTTACCATTGACAAGACAAAGCCCACTACAAATATCAGATCTAAAAAATACAAAAAGAAAGTAAAAATTACCTTCCGGGACGAAAACTCCGGTGTGAAAAAGGCTGTTCTGGACGGAAAGAAAATCAAAAACGGAACCGTTGTGACGAAAAAAGGCTCTCATGTATTAAAAATTACTGACAAAGCAGGCAATGTAAAGACAGTAAGATTTTCCATCCGGAAGTGAGGAAGCCTGAATGAAACGAAAATCTTATGAAATAGATATGTGCAACGGCCCCCTGTTTTCAAAAATCCTGCTGTTTGCCATCCCGCTGATGATATCCAGTATTTTGCAGCTTTTATTCAATGCGGCAGATATGGTGGTGGTGGGAAGATTTGCGGGAAGTACCGCACTGGCGGCGGTGGGGGCCAATGCTTCCCTGATTAATCTGCTGACCAATCTGTTTATCGGGTTTTCTGTGGGAGCAAATGTGCTGGTTGCAAGATTTTACGGGGCCGGAAAAGAGCAGGATATCAGTGAAACAGTCCACAGTGCCGTGGTGCTGAGTCTGGTCAGCGGCCTGGGACTGATGGTATTCGGCATGGCGGTGGCGCCCCGGATTCTGGTGGTTATGGGAACCCCGGGAGACGTTCTGAGCCAGGCAGTTTTGTATATCCGGATTTATTTTGCAGGAATGCCGGTGATTTTACTGTACAATTTCGGAAGTTCCATTTTAAGGGCGGTGGGTGATACCCGGCGGCCTTTGTATTATCTGTCCGGAGCAGGCGTTATCAATGTTGTACTGAACCTGATTTTTGTGATTGGATTTCATCTGGGCGTGGCCGGAGTTGCGCTGGCCACCGTGATTTCCCAGGTGATATCGGCAGGCCTGGTTTTCCGCTGTCTGACCCGTATGAAAGGGGGATGCCGGGTAGAATGGCAGAAAATGCGGATGAAAAAGGAAAAGGTGATGCAGATTGTGCGTATCGGTCTTCCGGCAGGACTGCAGGGAACGGTATTTTCCCTGTCCAATGTGCTGATACAGTCCTCAGTCAATTCTTTTGGTTCCGTGGCCATGGCGGGCAATACGGCAGCTCAGAATATAGAAGGTTTTATTTACATGTCCATGAATGCCTGCCATCAGACTGCCCTGAGCTTTACCAGTCAGAATTTTGGAGCAGGAAATTACAGACGAATTGGAAAAGTACTGATGGAATGCCTGGCCATGGTAACGGTTGTGGGACTTGTAATGGGCTGGAGCGCATATCTGTGCGGCGGCCGGCTTCTGGGTATTTATTCTTCGGACCCGAAAGTCATTGAGGTGGGCCTGCTGCGGCTTTCCGTGATCTGTACCGCCTATTGTCTGTGCGGAATTATGGATGTGATGGTGGGAGAGCTGCGGGGGCTGGGCTATGCGGTTTTGCCCATGATTGTATCGCTGCTGGGAGCCTGCGGGTTCCGGATTCTCTGGATTTTTACGGTATTTCAGAGTCACCGCAGTCTGTGGGTGCTGTATATTTCCTATCCGGTATCCTGGGTACTGACCGGGGCAGTCCATATGGTTTGTTACATTTTGATACGAAAGAAGCTGTTCAGTCTTCAGGAGGGAAAGATATGATTGCAGGGGCATTTATGGTTCCTCACCCGCCGCTGATAGTACCGGAAGTGGGCAGAGGACAGGAAAGGAATATTCAGAGTACCATAGACGCATATCATGAAGTGGGGCGCAGAATCGGCCGGTTAAAACCGGAAGTTATTGTTCTGATTTCCCCGCATCAGACCATGTATGCAGATTATTTTCATATATCCCCGGGAACAGGTGCAAGAGGGGATTTTGGCCGGTTTCAGGCAGGACAGGTGAAAACAGAAGTGGCTTATGATACGGAATTTGTGGAGCAGCTGTGCAGAAAGGCAGGAAAGGCAGGACTGCCTGCAGGCACAGAGGGAGAGCAGACCAGCCGGCTGGATCATGGAACCATGGTGCCATTGTATTTCGTGAACCAGTATTGGAGGTCGTACCGGCTGGTTCGGATGGGGCTGTCCGGCCTTTCTTTTTCCCTGCATTATCAGTTGGGACAGAAACTTCGGGAGACGGCAGAAGCCCTGGACAGGCGGATGGTGCTGGTTGCCAGTGGAGACCTCTCCCACAGGCTGAAACCGGACGGGCTTTACGGATATCAGAAGGAGGGGCCGGAATATGACCGTCGTGTGATGGAGGCCATGGGAAAAGGAAAGTTTCAGGAATTGCTGAAATTCGACGAGTCTTTCTGTGAGCGGGCAGGGGAATGCGGTCATCGTTCCTTTGTCATAATGGCAGGAGCACTGGAGCAGGAAGAAATTACGCCTCAGCGCCTTTCTTATGAGGGGCCTTTTGGGGTGGGGTATGGTATTTGCGCATATGAGGTGAAGAAATGAGAGAACAGAGATTACAGGAAGATGAATATGTAAGGCTTGCCCGGAAAGTGATTGAAACTTATGTCCGTACGGGAAAAAAGCCTGAGCTGCCCGCAGGGCTGCCGGAGGAAATGCGTCATGGCAGGGCGGGTGTTTTTGTTTCGATAAAAAAGGCAGGACAGCTCCGGGGCTGTATTGGAACCATTCAGGCAGTGTGCGGTTCCATAGCGGAGGAAATCGTGGAAAATGCCGTCAGCGCCTCCGTTCATGACCCCAGGTTTACTCCGGTCAGAGAGGAAGAACTGGCGCAGCTTTCCATCAGTGTGGACGTACTTGGAGAACTGGAGCCGGTTGCTTCCCTGGGGCAGCTGGATGTGAAACGGTATGGCCTGGTTGTGACAAAGGGCCGGCGCCGGGGACTTTTACTGCCCAATCTGGAAGGTGTGGATACGGTGGAGCAGCAGGTGGCCATTGCCATGGGAAAGGCAGGCATTGGAAGTGATGAAAAGGTGGAACTGGAGCGGTTTGAAGTGGTACGCCATGTGTAAGAAGGAGGAGTCCGTTTTATGAAAGAGGCGGTATGTCAGGTGTGCATCCATGGCTGTCGGCTGAAGCCCGGACAATGGGGAATGTGCGGTGCAAGGAAAAATGAAAATGGGAAAATTGTCTGTGGGAATTACGGACAGATTACTTCTCTGGCACTGGACCCCATTGAAAAAAAGCCTCTGAAAATGTTCCATCCGGGTTCCATGATTCTTTCGGTGGGCAGTTATGGCTGTAATTTAAGATGTCCCTTCTGCCAGAATCATCGGATTTCCATGGCGGGGGCAGGAGAAGCAGAGACAGTATTTCTTTCTCCGCAGGCTTTGGTAAAAAGAGCAAAATCCTGTCAGAGGGAAGGAAATTTGGGTCTGGCATTTACCTATAATGAGCCGTTGGTGGGCTGGGAGTATGTGCGGGACGCAGCCAGGCTCAGCAGGGCGGCCGGCATGAAGAATGTACTGGTTACCAATGGGACAGCTTCCCCTGATGTGCTGCAGGAGCTGCTTTTGTTCATGGATGCCATGAATATTGATCTGAAATCTTTTCGCAGAGAAACTTATCGGAAGCTGGGCGGAGATCTGGATACGGTGCAGCAGTTTATTTTGCAGGCGGCTGCCTCCTGTCACGTGGAACTGACCACACTGATTGTTCCGGGACAGAACGACAGCGTGGCGGAGATGGAGGAAGAAGCCCGCTGGATAGCTTCCGCAGACAGGAAAATTCCCCTTCATGTGACCCGGTTTTTCCCCCGTTATCAGATGTCAGACCGAAGGGCGGTTTCCGAACAGCAGATATACCGTCTGGCGGAGGCAGCAGGAAAGTATCTGGACCATGTATTTACAGGAAATTGCCAAAGGGTGTAAAAATTGTTGGAAATGTGATATAATCGGTTCTGAAACAGAAATGGAGGATCATATATTATGGCAAAAGAATTATTAAAAAGAAGTCAGGTGGCACAGGAAGATACCTGGGCGGTAGAAGAATTATACGGTTCAGCGGAACTGTTTCTGGAAGACGCCGGCCGGCTGGAACAGATGGTGGAAGAATTAAAGGATTTTACAGAGGATTATCTGACAGAAAAAGGAGAACATCTGCTGGAATATTTTAAAAAGCTGGAGGAGGCCGAAGTTCTGCTGGAGAAAGGCCTCTGCTGGTCAGAGCGGAATAAGGATGTGGATACAGCTGACGACAATTTCCAGGCCTTAAGCGGGAAAATGATGGGAATTTATCACAAATACGGAACAGTGACCGCACCCATAGATACCTGGATCGTGTCGATGGAAGAAGAAAAGATTCAGCAGTTTTACCGGGAAACACCGGAGCTTTGCAATTACAGAGTGACCATTGAGGATCTGCGCAGGTTAAAAGACCATACCCTGTCGCCGGAACTGGAGGAACTGCTGGCAGCCTCAGGGGAAATGGGCAGCGCTGTGGAGAAATCCTACGGTCTTCTGACCAATGCGGATTTTGAAAATCCGTCGATAAAAGATGCAGACGGGGAACTGGTGAAAGTCAGTACCGGACGGTTTATTCCCCTGCTGGAAAGTCAGGACGTACGGGTGCGCAGAGATACCTTTCAGTCTTATTATGCCCGGTATGAGCAGTATAAGAATACCTTTGCCTCCCTTTACGAAGGCAAAGCCAAAGGCAATTATTTTTATGCGAAGGCAAGAAAGTATGATTCTTCCATGGAAGCAGCAGTAGACGCCAATAATGTTCCGAAAGAAGTGTATTACAATCTGATTGAAGCTGTTCATGAAAACATCCATTATATGCACGATTATATGGCGCTGCGCAAAAAACTCATGGGCGTGGAAGAACTCCACATGTATGATATCTATGCGCCCATTGTGGCTCCGGAAACAGAACATGTTTCTTTTGAACAGGCTCAGGAGGAAATTCTGGAGGCATTGCAGGTTTTGGGAGAAGATTATGTAAGTGTGCTGAGACAGGGATTTGAAAACCGTTGGATTGACAAATATGAAAATGAAAATAAGAGAGGCGGAGCTTATTCAGCAGGCTGTTATGGAGTCCATCCCTATGTACTGATGAATTATCAGAATAATATGGATTCAGAATTTACCCTTGCCCATGAAATGGGACATGCACTGCATTCCTGGTATTCTGCAAAATATAACAATGTGTTTGACAGTAATTATAAAATATTTGTGGCAGAGGTGGCTTCCACCTGCAATGAGGCGCTGCTGATGAACCATCTGCTGAATCATACCACAGATAAAAAGAAAAAGGCTTATCTTATCAATTATTTTCTGGAGCAGTTCCGAACCACGCTGTACCGTCAGACCATGTTTGCGGAATTTGAGCTTCTGACTCATGAGATGGTGGAAAAGGGAAAAGCCCTGACAGCGGAAGCACTGAAAAAGCTCTATTATGATCTGAATGTGCAGTATTACGGAAATGACATGACCGTCGATGAGGAAATAGCCATTGAGTGGGCGAGAATTCCACACTTCTATTATAATTTTTATGTGTATCAGTATGCCACCAGCTTTGCAGCGTCCATGGCTCTCAGCAAAAAGATTCTGGAGGAAGGACAGCCGGCAGTGGAACGTTATCTGAAGTTTTTAAGCGGCGGATGCAGTAAATCCCCCATCGACCTTTTAAAGGACGCCGGTGTGGATATGACCACCAAAGAACCCATACGGGAAGCGCTGAAAACTTTTGGTGAACTGATTGGAGAAATGGAGGAACTGTTTTGTCAGATTTAGAAAAAGAGATAGAGAAGCGCAGGACTTTTGCCATTATTTCCCATCCGGATGCGGGAAAAACCACTCTGACAGAGAAGTTTCTTCTGTATGGAGGAGCCATTAATCTTGCAGGTTCCGTGAAAGGAAAGGCCACTGCCCGCCATGCAGTATCTGACTGGATGGAGATAGAAAAGGAGAGGGGTATTTCCGTCACTTCTTCCGTACTGCAGTTTAATTACGATGGTTACTGTATCAATATTCTGGATACGCCGGGCCATCAGGATTTCTCGGAGGATACTTACCGTACATTGATGGCGGCTGATTCTGCTGTGATGGTGATTGACGGTTCCAAAGGTGTGGAGGCCCAGACCAGAAAACTGTTTAAGGTATGCGTGATGCGGCATATTCCTATTTTTACCTTTATCAATAAAATGGACCGGGATGCCAACGATACCTTTGAACTGTTAGATGAAATTGAAAAAGAGCTGGGAATTGCCACCTGTCCCATAAACTGGCCCATAGGCTCCGGAAAGAATTTCAAAGGAGTATTTGACAGAAACACCAGAAAAGTCATGACTTTTGCAGATACCTTAAAAGGTACAAAAGAAGGAGTGGAAAAGGATATTGCCCTGGACGATCCCGTTCTGGCAGCAGAGATTGGGGAGGACTATAAGGCAGTGCTGGAAGAAGAAATTGAACTGCTGGACGGGGCCAGTGCAGAATTTGATATGGAACTGGTGTCAAAAGGAGAACTTTCTCCGGTGTTTTTCGGTTCTGCTCTGACCAATTTCGGTGTGGAAACCTTTTTACAGCATTTTCTGCAGATGACCAGTTCCCCCCTGCCCAGAAAAGCGGATACGGGAGAAATCAATCCTTTTTCACAGGATTTTTCCGCTTTTGTATTCAAGATTCAGGCAAATATGAATAAGGCCCACAGAGACAGGATTGCCTTTATGCGAATCTGTTCCGGGAAATTTGAGGCGGGCATGGAGGTATTTCATGTACAGGGAAATAAAAAAATGCGTCTTTCTCAGCCCCAGCAGATGATGGCCCAGGAACGAAAAATCGTGGAAGAGGCCTGTGCGGGAGATATTATCGGCGTGTTCGACCCTGGTATTTTTTCCATTGGAGACACCATTCTCACCGGAGGAAATAAGTTTGAATTTGAGGGTATCCCTACGTTTGCACCGGAGCATTTTGCCAGAGTACGGCAGTTAGACACCATGAAGCGCAAACAGTTTGTAAAAGGCATTACCCAGATTGCTCAGGAAGGAGCCATTCAGATTTTTCAGGAATACCATACGGGAATGGAGGAAATTATTGTGGGCGTGGTGGGCGTTCTGCAGTTTGATGTGCTGAAATACCGTCTGGAAAATGAATACAATGTGGATATCCGTCTGGAAAATCTTCCCTATGAACATATCCGCTGGATTGAAAATAAAGAGATTGATATGGAAAAACTCACGGGAACTTCCGATATGAAAAAAATTCAGGATCTGAAGGGGAATCCTCTGCTGCTGTTTGTAAACAGCTGGAGTGTGGGAATGACGCTGGATCGAAATGAGGGACTGATACTGTCAGAATTCGGACGAAATTAAAAGGAAACAGAAAGGGCTGCGGCAAAACAGTTGCTGTATACAGCATATGGTACAGACCCAACGGGTCTTATCCGTATATGGTATACAGGCTGTGTGCCGCAGCCCTGAGTTTTATTTTCCGCTGCTATGGTATCCTGATGCTGTCCCAAAAATTGTGTTCAGTGACAGCCTACTGGAATAATTTAAATTCATAGCCCTGAGCTCTGGTCTGGTCGATGAAATCCCCCAGTATCTGTGTATTTGTTTCTGACTCGGCGTGCAGCAGGTAAATGGCGCCGGGGTGCAGGCAGTCCATAAGTTTCTGAAGGCTTTCTCCTGGGTCAGGCTGATTATTTACATCATAATCCAGGTAGGCGAAACTCCAGAATATGCTTTTATAATTCAGGTTATTTAAAAGCGCTGCGGACTGTTCGCTGAATTTGCCGGCAGGATAGCGGAAGAGGTGCATGTCATAGTCAAACTGTTCTTTGATATAACTATGATTGCCGGTAACTTCTTCCGTCTGCTGCTCAATGGTCTGAGAGGGCAGGCCTGCGGCCGGGTGAGTAACGCTGTGATTGCCTACTTCATGTCCTTCGTCAATCATCCGCTGAACCAGGTCAGGATTCTGGGATGCAAAAGATTTGGTTACAAAAAAGACAGCATGTACATTTTTTTCTTTCAATGTATCCAGAATCCGCGGAGAACAGCCATATTCGTAACCCTCATCAATGGTGAGGTAAATTACCTTTTTCTCCGGTTCATCCACGATAAAGTGAGCATTGCACTTTCCGTATTTCTCCTGATACTGCATACAGCCTGCAGGCCGGTTCCACTGGTCTTTGTCTCCGCCCTGTCCCCAGTCCAGGCAGGCAGTGTCCAGTCCGTTCAGGTCAAGCTGCGTATTCTGCAGTACAATTCCCTTTTCCGTGGGTCTGGTGTCAAATCCTTCCGGGTTATCCAGATCAGCCAGTATAAAAGGTTCGTCCTGTTTTTCCTGTTCGTCCTGGCTTTCACTTTCCGGATGCTCAGAAAGGCTGTCCTTCTTTTCAGCGGCTTCTTTTTTCTTTTTTTCTTTTTCAGCGGCCTCTTTTTTCTCCTGTTCTTTGCGGGCCTGTTCTTCCTGTTTCTGCTGTTCCCGCTCATTTGCGGATTTTACAGCGCCGGTGACGCCCACAATAACAGCAAGTATTACGACTACCGCAACTACGCAGGTGAGGAGGCGGAGTTCCTGATTTCTCCTTCTCCTGCGTCTCTTTCTTCTTTTCTGCATAAAATATTTCTCTGCCTTTCTTTTAAAAATTGGCTTTTGCCCCGTTACGGGGCAGGGCTCTGACCAGTTTTATTTTAACTGATAACAAGTCTATTGTATACAATTGCCGGAAAAAAAACAATTGAGAATTTCTTAATTTGATTATGGTATGAAGTGCAGGGCCAGAGGTGATTCGGCACCTGAGTTACCTTATGAAATTTCTTCATCATCGGCCATCCGGTAGCCTACGCCCACCTCTGTAAAAATATAAACCGGCTGAGCCGGGTTTTTCTCCAGTTTGCGGCGTATATTAGCCATATTTACTCTTAAAATTTTGTTGTCAGATTCGGCATAGGGCCCCCATACATTGTTCATAACTGCGGAATAGGTCATAACCTTGCCGGAGTTCTGAGCCAGGAATGCCACAATTTTGTATTCAATGGGCGTGAGATGAACGGCTTCCTCATGGATGGTAATGGTGCGTTTGAAAAAGTCAATTTTCAGGCCTTTGGCCTGATAGGGATGCTGGGGGAGTCCGTTATCGCTGTTCACCTTGTTGCTATGCCGCAACGAAGTGCGGATTCTGGCCAGCAGTTCGGAGGTGCCGAAGGGTTTGGTGAGATAGTCATCGGCGCCGGCGTCCAGAGCCCTTACCTTGTCATCTTCCAGTGTACGGGCGGAAACTACAATAATAGGAGAGCCGGACCAGGTGCGAAGGCTGCGGATAATCTCCATACCGTCCATATCCGGCAGTCCCAGGTCAAGCAGAAAAATGTCAGGACAGAGAGAGGAAGCAAGGGAAAGAGCTTCTGTTCCGGTGGATGCACAGACAACACGATAATTATGAGAAGTCAGTGTCCTGGATGTAAAATCGCTGATACTTTTTTCATCTTCGATGAGAAGTACGGTAAATTTGTGCATTACATTTCCTCCTTTGGTAGTGTGAAAAGAAATTCAGCACCTTCTGCGTGATTTTCAGCAGAAATGCTGCCTTTATGTGCGGTAACGACTGTCTTGCAGATAGACAGACCGATACCCATACCTTTTCGTATGTCTGAGGAAGAACCTTCGGAATAAGTGCCGTCAAAAATATGTTCCAGCTGGTTTTCCTGCAGGCCTACTCCATAATCAATAATGCGGAAACAGACAGTCCGTGGATGATTTTCCACAATCAGGCGGACCGGTTTGCTGCTTCCGGAATGAGTAATGGCATTTTCGAGGAGATTGAGCAGAACCTGTTCAATCAGCATGGCATCCATGGAAACCATAAGGATTTCTGAAGGGACGGTTACATCAATTTCAGCATCAGGAAATCGTTTCTGTATGCGGGTTACGGACTCAGCTACCACTTCGTCCACAATTTCCGGAAAAGTATTCAGGCGGGAAGTACCGGTCTGAATCCTGGTCACAGACAGAAGATTCTCCACCATGTTCAGGAGCCAGCCCGCATCATCGTGAATATTGCGGATGAGTTCCTGCCATTCCTCCGGGTCGGGTTTGTCTCCCTCTGCCTCAATGGACGAAATAGAACCCAGAATGCTGGTCAGCGGGGTACGCAGATCATGGGAAACAGCACGGAGGAGATTGGCTCGCATTTTTTCTTTTTCGGCTTCCATCAGCTGTTTTTCATGAAATGCAAGGATTTTTGTCTGCTGTTTCAGGTGGGTTGTGGTGATACTGGTAATAGAAGAAAGCGTCAGCATGCACATAAATGTAAAAGGGTAATCCTGAAGCGTAAAATCTATCCGGAAATATGGATAGGAAAAGAAACAATTGATAAAAATAATACTGAGGAAAGATGCAAAAATGCCATAAAAATACCCGTTTGTATACCGTGCAACAGAGATAATTCCAACAATATAAAACAGGGCGATATTTGCCGGGTTCTCAGAGACGAAATAAAACAAAAAAAACGTCAGCCCGGTGGTGAAAAACAGAAGTCCGATGGTAACAGCAAAATCGTGGAACAGTTGTCTCTTGATATTCTTATTCATCTGGTAACCTCGATTATTCTGGATTTGATA
>OFGR01000441.1_pt1 | contig 42282 bp, 37 predicted proteins | sample 1521811 | NCBI WGS metagenome assembly OFGR01 (sample SAMEA3504098, study PRJEB24116) | mouse gut metagenome | biome: mouse gut; feature: mouse-associated habitat; material: faeces | place: Denmark | collected 2011
TGCAGCTGGAGTATTGCTGTATTCCATTGTTTGATACGAGGAGGTATAACATGAAATACATAATGAGAGCAGGAACTTTATACTTCAATGATATAGTATTAGCACGAATAAAAGGTACTTTTATAGGTTCAGAAAAAAAGATATATTCTGCAAATGATTCAATACTTATGTACACGGATATAGCAAACTTAGAACTTCCACCAAATAAAGCGGGAAATGTCCGTTATCGTCAATATATCTTATTTGACGGTAGCGGTAATAAATGTGCAGTCGCAAATCCAGACTATGCAGAAGGTGATGACCCAACTGTAGTTGGCTGGCCTTTATGCCGTATGCCGAGAGTAGACCACGCAAAGGTTGTGTTTGATAAAAACGAATATTTGTTGGTAATGCAGAACAACCAGAATTATTTATTATCCGATAAATCCGGCAAATCAGTTATGCAAATTTTCCACCGGGGAATAGTCGGCGGCTGGAACATAGAAGCTATGGACGATTTTGCCCCAGAAATAATATGCGGTATTTTTGTGTTCTGCAAGTATATTGAACAGGAAAATGAATTTTTATTTGTATGAAAGAGATGAAATAGTTTCAACCATATGTGATAGAAAATCTATTCGGAATCGAGGGCTGGAATATTGCATGGTATGGTGTGAATATCGGTGTAGCAAGGGAAAAAAGATTCACGATGTTTCCAAAACCATTTTTGAGAAAATTAGTCCAATGCATATTTTTTATACTCTTTCTTGTAAAAAGAAACAGAAAGAATCATGGAGATTGTCCAGCCAATCGGCCATGCACACCAAATGCCGATTGCAGAACCTGCTAAATCTGAAAGAACAAAAGCTAAAACCACCCGAAGAATTAAATCCGTAAATGTCGCAGCCATGAACTGACGCATGGCGCTCACTCCCCTAAGTATACCATCTGCAACTAATTTAACGGATACGACAAAATAAAACGGAGATAATATCCACAAAAATTCTTTTCCGGTCATAAGGGCTGCCACAGAACTTCTTTCCATGAATAAAAGAAGAAGGTATCTGCCAAAGAAAATATAAATAATACAAAACGGAAGGCACAGACACCATACCATTTTCATTCCGGCATGAAACCCCTCTTTGATTCGTCCGTATTTATGGGAGCCAAGATTTTGTGCGGAAAAGTTGGAAATTCCATTGCCGATTGTAGTAAATGATGTAATAACCATATTATTCAATTTCACTGCCGCAGAATAACCTGCTATGACAGAAGCACCAAAGCCATTGATAACACTCTGTATGAGGATATTGCCAACAGAAATAAAGCTTTGCTGCAAAATGCTTGGCACAGCTATTACTACAATCTTTTTCATAAGTTCCCGGTCAAATAGTTTTGGTTTTTCTGTTACTTGAATTTTTTTTAGTCTTATCCATACAGTCAAGACTGCTAGGATACAACTGGCTCCCTGACATAAAAAAGTTGCCCATGCGACACCGGCAACGCCCATATGGAAGCCTTCTACAAATAGAATATCCACAGCAATATTTGATGTTGACGATACTGCAAGAAAATAGAACGGTGTCTTGGAATCGCCCAATGCAGAGAAAATTCCAGTTGCAATATTGTAAAAAAATACAAATGGAAGCCCCCATATATAAATATCTAAATATAACTTTGAATCAGAAAACACTTCTTGCGGTGTTCTGATTAAATAGAGCAGCAAGCCACAGCCCGAAGTACCCACAACCATTAACATCAGACAGAGAACGGCACTAAAAATACAGGCTGTAGATACCGCTGTTTTTAATCTGCCGTATTCTTTTGCACCAAATAATTGTGAAACAATAACGGAGCAACCCATGTTGCATCCAAATGCAAAGGCAATAAAGATAAGCGTAATTTCATAGCTGTTTCCAACAGCCGCCAGTGCATTTTCCCCAATAAACTTACCTGCAACCAAACTGTCCGCTATGTTGTAAAGCTGTTGAAAAATAATACTGCCAAATAATGGCAGGCAGAATCTCCATAATACTCTTTGTGGATTTCCCACTGTCAAATCTTTGTTCATAACATCATATCCTTTCTAAGTTTTCAATTTACTTCTTTCCAAAAATGTATTATAATGCATTTTGTGAAATATGAAAAATATATATAATACATAGAAAAAATATAAAAAATATATGAATATAAATTTTGAATACTATAAAATCTTTTATTTTGTGGCGAAATATGGAAATATAACAAAAGCGGCCACCGCATTAGGCAGTAACCAGCCGAATGTAACACGAATTATAAAACTGTTGGAATCACAGTTGAATTGTAGACTGTTTATCCGCGAAGCAAGAGGAATCAGATTGACAGAGGAAGGAAAAACCCTCTATTCTCATGTAGAAATTGCATACAGCCACCTATTAAATGCACAAGAGGAAATATGTAGGCAGGACTCGCAAATATGTGGCACTGTAACGATAGGAGCAACAGAAACTGCTTTACATTTGTTTCTGCTAAACTTTCTGCATAGCTTTAAGCTAGAATATCCAGCAGTTAGGATTAAGATTTATAACCAATCCACACCGGAAACGGTAAAGCATCTTATCAGTGGCAGATTTGATTTTGCAGTGGTCACAACGCCCTTGGAAATACATAAGTCGTTTTCTGCTGTAAAAGCATTGGATTTTGACGAAATTCTAGTAGGCGGAACACAATATATAGATTTGTGTAATAGTTCCTTAAAACTTCAAGACATATGTAAGTATCCGCTGATTGGGCTGGGCAGGGAAAGTGCAACATACCATTTTTATAAAGAATTTTTCATAGCACAGGGAATAAATTTGGAACCTGATATGGAAGTTGCTACATCTGACCTTATGCTGCCTTTAATAGAAAAAAATTTAGGCATCGGATTTGTGCCAGAAAAATTGGCAAAACCATTATTAACAGAAAAAAAGCTTGTGCAGATACCATTTGATTATAATATTCCAAGCCGTTCTATACAGATTATTTCAGATAAAGAACGTGGAAGAAGTCTTACTGCGGATACTTTCTACAAATTTTGCATAAGTACGATAGACAAGTAATGTTTCAGTTATTCCTCATATTAATATTAGGGATAAGAGGGATTCCGTAGTAGTCGGCATTCGTACTTCCGCTGGCTTAAAACAATGAAGGAAATACACAAAAGGGTACCAGAAGATATGCGTATGTTGACAGTATGCGACCGTGAGGGAGACTTTTACGAATTATTTTCAGAAGCGGCACAACTGGGAGCGGATTTTCTAGTCCGGATTGTACAGAATCGTATGATAGATGATGGAAAAAAGATCTTAAAAACTTGTTCTTACAGCGATGTATGTACATGAATCAGGGAAAAAAGCAACAGAATGGTTTCTACTGAGCACGGTAAAGATAAAAGGAGAAAAAGATGCAAAAAAAACTAATAGAATGTTATGCACACAGATGGAAGCTAGAGCGTTTTCATTTCATACTAAAGAGGTTGCTGTAAAATAGAAAAGAATCAAGCCAGAGAATATGAAAGGTGCCCCGAGTGATGGTATGCCCGGGGCACGCTCTATTTGGCAAGGATTAGAAGTATTATGCGCATTACCTGCCTATCGAAATTATATTGTATAAATGTGGGTCAAGTCTGTGCGTATCGCCTCGAAAACCTTTTCTTTCTCTTTCCGGCATATCTGTATCAAATCTAAGAATTTTCTTGAAATTACTGCTAATTTTACAGAACAAACGTCCAACATAAAATACGTTGTCGGAAAGAACCAAAATCAACCTGTGGCGCTTTTAAACCCCTATTCGTTTTACTGGTATCCAGATTCCGCTTTCATACTCATCGCTTTGCGTATCTCCATTGGAATACCATTCAATATTGATATGGTATGATATCTCAAACTCCTGATTTCCAGGAAGCCATTCCTTAAAAATCCGCGTATTCACTGTCTGTAAGGCATTAGGCATGGAACCGATACATTTGAATTTGACCCACTCACTTGCCGGAATTTCAAACACGGTCATTCCTTTTGGAATACTGCCTCCCTGATAAGCGCCTGCAATATAATAGCGGAACTGGTTTTCGCCTGCATCATCTTCAACACAAACTCCAAACTCTCCCACAATACACTCTGCAATCGTCTGTCTGATTTCCTCTTCTTCCTGATTGTTTACCCCAGCCTGTTTACAGTATTTGTCGCAGAATTCATTCCAAAACTTTGGGATTTCCTGATAAGAAGTATCATAAGAAAATACCCTCTCAAAACCAATCATTTTCATTGCTTCTCTTTTTTCAACTTTAAATTCCATTTTACTGCCTCCTTTGATTGATATTTCTATGATTAGGGGCTGAAAAACTTTTATCTCATGGGGATGCGACCGAAGCTGCATGGGAGACATACCATGGAATCGCGAGAACGCTTTGGTAAAGCTTTCTGGCGTATCATACCCATATTTGTACGCCAAATCAATAATTTTCTCTTTGGCAGATTCGCGGCTTCCACTTATAACATCAATCCCTGCCAGATAGAGTCTGCGATTCCTCAAATATTCTCCAATAGAATATCCAGTAACAATTTTAAAGCCTTTTTGGAAATAATAAGGGGATATATGTACCGCATCTGCCACTTCATTTGCATCAATATCCACAAGAAGGTGTTCCTCCATATAATCAATTGATTTCTTTAAACTTGCCAGCCAATCCATACATTTCCCCTCCTAATTATAGTCGCTGCGCGACGGCTCTTAAGAATAACGTCATCTCGGCGCTTTTTCGCGAGAGAAATTCTCATTCGTGTATCCCTCATGCTAATTTCTCTCCTGCGCCTTCTTGACCTTATTTTCTCGCTGCGCGACGGCTCTTAAGAATAACGTCATCTCGGCGCTTTTTCACGAGATTTATTTTCATTTGTTTTCTGCCCTTGATAACAATATATCTTATTTGTTTATTAAATTCCTGCCCTTTTTTGCTTTTATTTGTCTTTTTTATCATTCAATAAACGATTCTGTCCATCTGGATATCTGCGCAAAAATACCTCATTTGCCTTTTGCAGCGCTTCATAATATTCCCGATAGGAATTGCTCAACTGGCACATTGCAGGAATAAAAATATCCTGATAACCACTTTCATTTTGGAATTGCCGCAATGACTGCATCATTCGAAATGCCGATGTCTCCTTATATTCCGCTGTCTGCGTATATTTCATATAATCCTCAATGACTTTTTTATTCTCCTCCAAATATGTCTCCATATCATAAACAGCACTGCGAAAACTATCAGAAATTTTTTTCATTGCATTGTTATCAACAGTTATTGTAAATTCCTGATATTCTTCTTGCAGATCTTTTGGGATCTGAAAGCTAACATTGTCCAAAAAAGAAAGAATGGTATCAAATGCCTCTTGCTGTTTTTTTGTCAGCACTGGCTCATTTAGATAGGGTGCAAAATGTACACAAATATAATTTCCATAATAACCAGGAAATGTTGTTCTTAATCGTTCCAAAATTGACTGTTTTTTTTGAAGTCCAAGGAGCTTCTTTTGTATTTCCTGCCAGTCTCCTGTTTTGTCAAGCTCCTCAATAAGCTGCTGCTTCTCTTGCAAAACAGTTACTTCCAAAGCTTTCTTTTGTACAATCTCATTTAAAACATTCTCTTCTTGGTGTGACAAAAACTTTTGAATTTCGGCTACTGATAATCCCAGATTTCTCAAAACAGAAATCTTTTGTAAACGCATGACGTCCTCTTGCGAAAAGTCACGATATCCATTTTCCTGAATTGCAGGAGAAACAAGTCCCTGTTCCATATAATACATCACTGCTTTTTTAGTTAAACAACATTTTTTGCATACTTCATTCATTAACATTCTTTTTCTCCTATTTCAAGTTCCTCGACAAATCAATTTTAATTTTATGATGACAGGAGCAAAAAATATTTGAACCTGCCATCATTTTATTATAAACCACCCCCTAGGGGATTAGTCAATCCTAGAGCGAGTCTTAAAATTCATTCGTAAAGGGTTGCTATTGCACACTTTATCCAATATACTAATGAATATTACGTATTACGTTTTGAATATATTAGTCAAGCGTTTTAGAAAAATAATTTCTGCTGGAAAGTGCTGTCGCGCAGCGACTTTTATTCGTCTAAGCCTAAAAATGTATTTCATCTGGATAGTAAAGTCGCAACACGCACGAGAGAAACTTTTATGAGTGCTCTTTCGAAGGAAAGTTTCTCTCCTTTCAAGTGCGTTGCAGCGGCTTTACCCTTTAGTGCTGTCGCGCAGCGACTTATAATAGGAGGATTGAATATGAAAATTGCTGTTTTTTTCCCAGGAATCGGGTATCATTGTGACAAACCACTGCTGTATTATAGTGCAAAAATATGCAGCCAATATCAATATGAATGCATCAAAATTCCATATACAAATCTAAGTAAATCCGTCGTGGAAGCGTTCAAAGAAGCCTTATTACAGACAGAAAAATATTTAGAAAACATTCGCTGGGATACTTATGAAGAAATTCTTTTTGTTTCCAAAAGCATCGGAACCATCACTGCTGCCGCATATGCACAAAAACACCATATCTGCTGCCGAAATGTGTTTTATACCCCCTTAGCACAGACCTTTGACTTTAATCCGCAGTCCGGAATTGCATTTCATGGGACACATGATTCATGGGTTGAAACCTCAATTATTAAAAGCAAATGCAGGGAAAATCATCTGCCACTGTATCTTACTGAAAATGCCAACCATTCCCTAGAGGTCACGGATACACATAAAAACCTAGATATTTTAGGGGAAGTAATGAAAATGACAGAAGCATACATTGCAAATAATATGTATTACCAAGCAATTTGTGCAGACGAACTCTGTCCCCGACTATTTGAACATTTTATACGCCGCCAAAATGTGGTATTGTGCCGCAGAAAAGAAAATGGAAACTGGGTACTCAAAGAAGACCCTTTTATTGATGACTGGACAGAAGAAGATTATCAAACATTGATATCTTGTCTCAAAAATACGGTTGCAACAGGCGGTTTTGTGTATGGTGCCTTTTGTGCAAATATGCTTAAGGGATTTGTTTCTGTTGAATCCGAATTGATGGGAGGCGAACAAAAATATCTTGATCTGTCCTCCATCCATGTGTCAGAAGACCTGCGCGGAAAGGGTGTTGGAAAAATCCTGTTCCACGCAGCTAAGAACTGGGCAAAACAACATGGTGCAGAAAAATTGTATATTTCCGCACATTCTGCTGCGGAAACACAAGCCTTTTATAAAGCAATGGGATGTGTTGACGCTCAAGTAATTGACCCGCACCACGTTGAAGCAGAGCCATTTGACTGCCAATTAGAATGTTTGTTATCCACCAAATAGGGCATTAAAACTGTTTGTTATCCACAATTTTGCATGAAATTCGATAAGATATCCACATAAACCCTGCAAATATACACACAGCGCTGAGAATAATGATACCTATATGCAAGTTCTGAATTTGGTTCATCAGCGCTGATACATCTATCCCTATAAGGCCTTTTACATGCTTTAGCAGCATCGACATCACTATAATGAAGGCGAAAGGCACCATCAGCGCAATTCTGCTTTTCTCCTGTCCAAACTTCAATTGAAATGGGATTTCAAAACCTAAAATAAGCAACGCTGCTGGTACAATGATACATATGCTGAAAACATATTCTAACAGCACAACTTCATTTCCTTTTGCCGTTTCTAACACAAAAGAAATGATAAAAGTAACAACACCTGGAACCAGGCTTACCAAAAATGCAAACAAATATTTTTCAAGAATGTATTCTTTTCTGGACATCGGCAGTGTAAACAAATATGCATGGCCGTTATCATACTCATCATAGCTAATTGTACTTAGTGTAAAAAAACCAAACATCATAGTGACGTATGACGCCATATAAACCGGACTCAGTTTGGCACCAAAAAATATCACCCATACAATGATAATTGCAAAGAAAAACTGCTTCTGCCCTTTCATCAGGCAAAAATCTTTTATCAATAAACCTTTTATTGCATTATGCATCATAAACCTCCTATTATAAGTCGCTGCGCGACGGCTCTTAAGCTAAAGTCTCTTCGACGCACCTGTTCTGAGAGGAACTTTCTTTCGTATGACCACTCATTAAAGTTCCTCTCGTGCGGCTTCGCGACTTTATTTTTAGTCGCTGCGCGACGGCTCTTAAGCTAAAGTCTCTAAAATTATTTTATTTCTCTACTGCTGGATCATCATGGTAATTACTTCATCAATGCTTCCGCGCTCAATCACAAGCGATGGGTAATTATCCTGATAAAACTGTTTTTGATTTGTCAGGCAACTATACCCAAACCGCTCCTTTTTACTCTTCAAAAGATGGGATTTCTCAAGCTTTTCAAACTGCTCATCTGTTGCCTTGATAAGCCCATATTCTGTTAAAAGAACATCGGTGTCCTCATGTAGTATCATCTTACCTTTTTCTATCATATAAATATCATCGCATAAGCCTTCTAAATCGCTTGAAATATGAGAACTAATAATAATACTGCGCTCTCCATTTTCCATATATTCCCGCAAAAGGTTCAAAAGCTCATCCCTTGCTATCACGTCAAGCCCTGATGTTGGCTCATCGAGCACCAAAAGTTTCGCATTATGCGAAAGCGCTGATAAAATCTGCAATTTTCTTTTCATGCCAGTCGAAAATTCTTTAATTTTTTTGTTCAGTGGAAGTTCCATGCGTTTACAGTCCTCCAGAAATTTTTGTTTTGAAAAGTCTGTATACATCGCATTTAACATAGAACTTAAATCCTTGATGCAAAGATAACCACTGAAACCAGAATCTGCGAGAACGACCCCTATTTGTGCTCTGTCCATTGGTGTCAGGCTGTTTACATCTTTTCCAAATACCTTAACTGTTCCATCATCAACGCTGATTAAGCCAAGTATGGATTTAAAAGCGGTACTTTTTCCAGCGCCATTTCTTCCAATTAAGCCAGTAATTTGTCCCGCAGGTACTTCCAGAGAACACTCCAAACAAAATTTGTCATATTGTTTCTTTACCCTATCAAGTTTAATCATTTCAATCCTCCACGCTGCCTTTGCGTTTTCAATCTGCACTTTTTATTTCTTAACTTTCTTCTAATACGATTTCGAATAACTCACGAATTTCACTATTTTCCAATCCGCAGCTTCTTGCCTTTCTAATCGCCTGCTCAAACTCTGATTCCACTTCCTTTTTCTTCTCCTCAAGCATCTGTACCTGATTGGCACACGCCACAAAGCTTCCTTTGCCATGCACAGTTGTGACAAATCCCTCTTGTTCAAGTTGGTCGTATGCCTTTTTTACAGTCAATGCACTTATTTTTAAATCTTTGGCTAATGTCCTTACAGATGGAAGCATTGCTTGCTCTAGCAGCTCTCCATGTATAATTTTATCTTTTATTTGGCTCACCACCTGATCATAGATAGGCTGAATTGAAGTGTGATTTATTATTAAATTCATAGTTGTTGTCAACATCCTCTTTCAATTTATTCCTTCCTGTCAGAGCAGTTTTTGCTGCGATGACCACGTTGGAATTCCCAAATATACATATATGTATCATTTTTGTTCGCGAAACATATCAAAAGCGCCCTTCTGATATAAACAGTATATAACAGTATTCAACTGTTGTCAACTGTTTTATACTGTTTATTTTAAACTCCTACAGAGATTTTGATTCTTTTCCAGTCCTTTTTATGGTACAATATTAGACAAAAGAATATAATAAGAACTCGTTTTTTGTATGTGTTTGAAATATTGAAGGGGATTATCGACTATGGATCTGATGGCAAACAGCAATCTGGGACGGGAACTAGTACACCTGCGTGCAGATATCAGAAAAATCATATTTCATGTGGGAATTCGAATCCTGTTTACAGCATTGATTATCTTTACAATTCTTATAGAATATTTTTTGTCGGAGCCTTCTAGTAATCATGTGGCAAAAAAGGTTTCTCCGTCAAATATTGATGTGTTCGTTGGGATATTGATGGTTGCTATTTTTGCATTCTCATATGCAGTTTTTTTATTTTCTCCACTTTTTCATTGCAGAGATTCTATCATATTCTATCAAAATGGCATCAAATTCGGCAAAAAAGCGTGGACTTTAAATGCATTAGGAGATATTTATTTTACCGACCAACGCCTCATTATCTTTTCCAAGACCTGGATGAACACTGCTGTTAAAAACTTTAATATCACTTATATCAAAGAGGTGCAGGAAAACTATAACCGTATATATTTCAATACACTTATATAAATACGTACTCTCGGAATCTCTCTCGCCAGATGCACATCTGACAAAAATCATCTCACATCATCAGGCACAAAGAAACTCCGAGAATACAGCAATCTGAAATGGAGGAATCTATGAAATATGGAGAATTGCTGCTGGTTCTTATCATTATTTATGTCATCTATTTTTGCATAAAAACGTGTATCAACAAGAAAAAGGGGGTAAACAGCCAAGAAAAATACAAAATAAAACAAATTGTAAGCCAAGTTATTCCAGATAGTATGTACTATACGGCGGCATATGGAACCCGAAGCGAGTTGGATAGTGTTGTTGGAAAAAGCATAATAACAAGATATTGGTATTATGCGGTTGCCTTTAGACCAGGCGATTTGTATTTAATCCCTCTATCTATTTCAAAGGGATCGTTTTACTACAGTGAACCTCTTCATTTTGGAAAAGAAAACCTGGGAATGGCAGAAGCTGGAAAAAACGTATTGTCATTGTACTAGGAACTCATCAGCAATGCTAAAATACTTTCTTGAGATATTTGTGTGCATCATTTTAGGGTAAAGCGTCGCTTTACCCTAAAATTACCTTACAACGTTTTTTGTAACATGCAATTCCATATCGGTAAATGGTTTTGATGCCGTCATCAATCAATGCTTCCTCATAATTTTTATCTTGTATCTGCATTAATGCTTCCTGACATGCTAAGTCAAAGTTCGCATTCTCTGCGTATTTTAGCTCAATAATGATTCCAATTTCTTTTTCTTGCACTTCCACACGAATATCACAGTAGCCTTCACCTGATTCCACATTGGATTGTACTATCCAGTCATCCATATTCCCAAAAAGTCCCAATAAAATTCCATGATAGAAATTTTCTTTCATTTCCTTTTTCACAAAAGTGTCTCGAATACTGATTGTCTTTCTCAGATACGCATTGAAGTATGCTTCTATTTTTTCAATATCCTTTTCCTCAAACGCCCTGCAAAATGCCTCTATTTTTTCGGTGTCTTTTCTAGTCTCTTCTTTGAACCATTTGCGTATCTGCTGTACAAATATCCAGTGTATTTCTCTATTGGGAATGACAAGCTTTGTCAAGTCCCCCTCCTGTTCCCCACGTTGTGTCAGATAGCCTGTTGTAAAGAGCAGACTCCATAAATTATCAATATCCGAATCCAAATCTCTGTAAGTCAATTCCTGATGAATGACCTTTTTTACACTGCCGCCCTCAATTAGTTGTTCGATCTCATTTCTTGTGGCCGCATCTGCTTTGGACAGAAACTTTCTGATAATATCGTTGCTGCTTGTATTTACCCAATAATTTTGAGGTGTTGTCACAGTATCATCACGCAGATCACCACAATAATTGATGACATCCCAAGGACAATAGATATCTAATTTACCAAAGCGATAGCCGTCATACCATTCTTTTACTGCATCGTATTGTTGTGTAAATCCATAATATTCCAGCATGTTTCTGACTTCTGTATCCGTAAAACCAAAACGTTCATGATAACGTACACTTTTAACTGTATACACATTAAAATTGTTGAGTCCCGTAAAAATACTTTCTTTGCAGATTCTAAGGCAGCCTGTCAGGACCGCAAAATATAAACTATTGTTTGTTTTTAGAGCCTGGCCAAACAAACTGCGCATAAGACTTACCATGTCATCGTAATATCCCGACTGATATGCTTTATCAAGCGGCACATCATATTCATCAATAAGAATAATGGTATTTTTTCCATAATGTTTTTGCAAACATTTTGATAAAATAAACAAACTATCTTCCAAAAGTCCATCTGATATTGCAAATTCGCCATTATTATTTAGCGCAACTAGTTTCTGATATTGCTGGCGCTCTATTGTTGACAATTTATCACTTTGCAAAAGAAATTCAAATCTTAGTGCTTCTCTTGCTATCACACTGCATAATTTCCTTTTTGCTGCCTCAAAACTTATACCACTGATCCCTTTTAAACTGATACTGATAACAGGGAATTTTGCCATATATTGTTCACAAAGTTCCTTTTCTTTGGAAATTTCAAGTCCTTCAAAAAGGGAACTGTCACTTCCTATTTCAAAAAAATACTGCAGCATACTAATGTTCAATGTTTTTCCAAAACGCCTTGGACGCGTAAAGAGATTCACTTTTGCTATATTTTCTAAAAGCTCTCGAATAAGACCTGTTTTGTCTACATAATAATAGTCCATTGTACGCATTTCCTTGAAGTTTTCAATTCCCATTGGAAGTTTTGTTTTGATTGCCATATTAATCCCCCATTGCCGCCTTTGGTGGCTCAAATAGATATGATATTTACACAGTAATTTTCTTAGGAATCACACGACTCTAAATAATCTATATATTCTGTTCCATGGCATCCTGCATCCATCAAAAGAAATGTTTCGATCAATTCCTCTGTTTCAATTTCACATTCGCCATCAAACGGAATCACATATAGCTCTGCATTGCCCTGTTTTTCCCAAAAGCCCTCTTTTCGCAGTTCACCCAGCGCCTCAGCCATCCATAAACGAATTTCGCTGCATTCTTCATCAAAAGCATCCTCAAAATCACTCGAATTATCATTGTACCATGCGACGGCTGCATCTCCTAATGCCTTCTGATAATCTAATTCTGAAGGAGAGCTAAGTACTGTACATTCATATAGGCTGTTTTGCGTCAAATAATCCTGTAATTTTTCAAAAAGTTCCGATTTTGCCTCAACAGGGTCCCATTCCGACCACACGCCAAAGCGATAATCGCTTTCTTCATCCTCTTCACAGTCCTTTATTTGTTCCTGATATTGTTCTTCTGTATTCAAATAGAAATAGCTTACAAAGCTATCCTTATATACGGACTGCACCACATCACCAATTTCAATAGAAATGCCATAAATCGTCTGATCTGCATACATTTTTTTCAGCTTAGGATAAAAATCCTTGACTGCCTCCCGAAACAATGCACAGAACTGTTCCCTGTCGAGTCTGCTTTGCATATCCTCCTTTTGGTATCGATCCATTAAATATGCTACCATCTGTTCTTTTGTTGTCATCTTGAACCTCCTTCTATTATAAAACTACTTTTGTAGTCTCTTTGTACCTGATAAAAAATCAAAACACCATATCTTTATATGTAATTTCCTATGATATAAAGTAGCTGTCGCACTTCGTGCGACAGCTATTTTAAAATCTTGTTTATCGATCATACTCCAAATATGCACCTTTCATCGGGCTGACTGCCAGCTCGCTGAACAGACGCAGAACTCCTTTTTGATATTTTGGCGCACGCGGCTTCCAGTTCTTTCTTCTCTCTTCCAAAACTGCTGCCACCTCTTCCATTGATTTTTGCTCGCCAGCAATTCCAATGATATTGAGTTTTCGCTCCATCACATCAATCTCAATCAAATCTCCTTCTTCTACCAAAGCGATAGGGCCTCCATCAACTGCCTCCGGGCTGCAATGTCCGATAACCGGTCCTGTCGATGCCCCAGAAAACCGTCCGTCTGTAATCAGTGCTATACTACGGCCCAGCTCCTTATCGGAACTGATTGCCTCAGAAGTATAGAACATTTCCGGCATTCCGCTGCCTTTTGGTCCCTCATAGCGGATAAATACCGCATCACCTTTCTGAACCTGATGTTTCAATACTGCATCTAAACACGCTTCCTCACTGTCAAATGGTCTGGCGCGAAGCACCGCCTTAAACATTTCTTTGGGACATGCAGTATGTTTGATTACAGCACCTTCTGGAGCTAGATTTCCTTTGAGAATCGCAATACTTCCATCTGTTCCGATTGCCTTATCATATGGACGGATAATATCTTCTCTCGTCACATTGACTTGATAACGGCTGTTAAAATCCTGAAGCCACTTTTCACAGCGTTCATAGAATCCGTTTTCCTTCAATTCTTTCAAATTTTCACCCAATGTCTTGCCAGTCACAGTCATAACATCTAAATGCAGATGATCTTTGATCTCTTCCATAATCGCCGGAACACCGCCTGCATAATAGAATACCTCTGCCGGCCAGCGTCCTGCTGGACGAACATCCAATAGATAGCGCGCGCCTCTGTGAAGCCGGTCAAATGTATCGCCTGTAATTTCTATTCCAAACTCATGTGCAATTGCCGGAATATGAAGCAGACAGTTTGTGCTTCCTGAAACTGCAGCATGAACCAGAATCGCATTCTCAAAACTATCCATTGTCACAATATCCGTCGGGCGCATATTCGGCATAGTCGCAAGTTTCACCGCCTGTTCTCCCGCTTGGCGGGCAAACTCCAAAAGATCGGGGCTAGTTGCAGGCATCAAAGCGCTTCCTGGCAGCGCGAGACCCAATGCTTCTGCCATTATCTGCATTGTAGAAGCAGTCCCGATAAAGGAACATGCACCACAGCTTGGGCAGGCATTGCATTTTGCCCAATTGAGCTTCTCTTCATCGATCTCTCCTCTTTGGTATTTCGCACTGTACATGCCAAGCTGTTCGAGCGTCAACATTTCCGGACCTGCATTCATTGTACCGCCAGGTACGACGACAGATGGAATATTAACACGCGCCAATCCCATTAAATTTGCAGGCATTCCTTTGTCACAGCTTGCAAGGTACACGCCTGCATCAAATGGCGTTGCATTTGCATGAATTTCAATCATGTTTGCAATCATTTCCCTGCTTGCCAAGCTATAGTTAATACCATCTGTTCCCTGACTTTCCCCATCACAGATATCGGTTGCAAAATATCTTGCTCCATGTCCTCCTGCTGCGTCAATTCCTTTACGCACTTCCTCTACCAGTATATCCAAATGTCCGCTACCCGGATGGCTGTCGCCAAAAGTACTCTCAATAATAACCTGAATTTTTCCTAAGTCTTCCGGCTTCCAGCCCGTTCCGATACGAAGCGGATCCAACTCTGGTGCCAGTTCTCTCATTTTTTGACTTACTAATTCCATATAAGCCCTTCCTTTCCTTCGGCGGCGTCTTATGGCGCCCTAAATTTTATTTACTGTGACAATTTATACAAAGAAAGAAATAATTAATGCTACAACAAATCCTGTTCCACCAACTAAGGTTTCCATAATGGTCCATGTCTTTAAAGTTGTTTTCTCGTCTAATCCAACCAGTGACTTAACAAGCCAGAAACCAGAGTCATTAAAGTGTGAACATACCGTTGAACCACCTGCTACTGCTGCAGTGACACAGGCAAGATACAATGGTGAAAGCTCAGAAATACCTGGCATTGCTGCAATAATACCTGCTGCCATTGTCATTGCTACGGTTGCAGAACCCACACAGATACGTACAAGTGCTGCTACCAAAAATGCTACCAATACCAACGGAAGATTTGCAGATGCAACCGCATTGCCAATCACTTCACCAAGTCCGGAATACTGAAGCATATAGCGTAGAACACCACCACATGCTGTTACCAAAAGAATCAAACCGGTTGGCTCCAAGGACTTTGTCATAATTTTTTCCAGTTCCGGCAGTGTATAGCCATGCTTTGTTCCCAGCAAAAACATTGCTACTAATGTTGCAATCAAAAGTGCAACAAACGGCTGTCCAAGGAATGTCAAAATCGGTTCAACACCTGACAAAGCCGGAATGACGCTTGCCAATGATTTCAATACAATCAAAATCAATGGAATTAAAATGATGCCTACTACCGTGCCGAAACTTGGCAGTTTTGATTCATCAAAATCTTCCTGATTTGCCACATGCTCCGGAATTGCTACATTGTATTTTTTGCCGCAGACAGCGCCCCAAATAGGACCTGCTACGATCATAGCGAAAATACCGCAGAAAACACCGACCAGAATAACCCAGCCAAGGTCTACACCCAACATCGTAGCTACCAATACAGGGCCTGGTGTTGGCGGGATAAATGCGTGTCCAACTGCCAAACCTGCAAGCAGCGGAATCACATAAAACAGTGACGATCTCTTTGTTCTCTTTGCCAGAGAAAATGCCAGTGGAATCAAAATGATCAAACCAGCATCAAAGAATACTGGCATAGCGATTACCAAACCGGTAATGCCAAGCGCCCATGCAGCTTTTTGATCTCCAAATTTGTTTACCATCGTGACTGCAAGTGTCTGCGCACCACCGGAAGCTTCCAGAATCGCGCCGAACATCGAACCAAGACCTACTAACAACGCAATGCCCTTTAGCGTATTTCCAATACCATCATCTACCGCTGTGACAATGTCCGAAAACGGCATACCTGCTATCATGCCAATTGTAACCGCACCAATTAGAATGGACAGCATCGCATGAATCTTAAACTTGATAATCAATAACAGCAAAAGCGCCAGACCTATAATTGCTGCAATGATAAGCCGGGTGGGATTAAGTACTACAGCAGAATCCATATCAAATCCTCCTTTACCTTTCATGTAGAACTGTGCAAAGCAACAGCTTATTTGTCCGGAAAATAATCTGTTTCATTCTGCACAAATTCATCTTAAATAATTAAAGTGTTTCAAAAAGTTTTGTTTTCGACATCAGACGTCTTATGTCTTGTTATATTTATGATACATGTTCTATATCAAATAGTCAATATGTCTGACATATTTTCCAACTTTTCTCTCTTTTCCATAAAAAAAGATAAAATTTTGATTCAATTTCACTGTGCTTTTGTCAATAATTACTATATTATTTCCACTCGGAGGAAATTTATTCTTGGTTATTTTTTTCCATTAATTTCATCAGCATCTGGCGGTTATAAGTCAGGTGCATAATCATCGCGCATCTGGCGCCAACTGAATCCCCCTTCAAAATAGCTTCTGTAATCGCGCGATGTGTTTCGATTGTCTCTTCTATCAGTTTCCGATGTGTCAAATTGACAAACGTGACAATCGCTGTCTGGATAATCGGCTGCAACAGTGTAACCACCCGGTTTCTGCTGCATTTTGCAATACATGTATGAAATTCCACGTCTTTTTTGGCATGGTTTTTTCCTGCGCGGTATATCTGTTCCACCTCGTCACAGAGCTGTCTTAACTCTTCCTTTTCTTCTGGCGTCGCATAATCACTTGCCAGGGCGGCAATTTCCGGTTCGAGCATCAAACGAACCTCAAACAATTCCAATGCAAGCTTGTATTTGTCTGAAAATTTTGACAGTCCCAAGGGATCGTCCTCAATCGTGCGCTTGCTGACTACATATGTTCCAGAACCTCTGCGCACTTCGAGTATACCCTTCGTCACTAAGCTTCTGACCGTTTCGCGGACGGTGCTTCTGCCTACCCCAAATTTTTCTGCCAGTTCAAATTCATTTGGAAGCTTTTCCCCAATACAAACGCTTTCCTGCAAGATATACTCCATCAATTCCTCCTCAACTTGTGAGGCAAGCAGTTTTCTGTTTATTTTTTCTATCTCACTCATAACCTGTTCTCCATTCACAGAATATCCCCAAAAATATAAATAAAACGCTCTTTTTGCGCTGTTCCAATCCCACTTTCTTTTTGCCTTCCATCTGGATGAAATCCATTTTTTATATAAAAAGCTTTTGCCCTGTCATTCTGGCTGAGAACCCAAAGTGAGATTCCGTGAAACCCTCTTGTCTTAATTTCTGTTTTTATCCAGTTCATCGCACGTGTTCCCAATCCTTTTCCCACAAAATCAGGGTCAAAATACAAACCCGATAACTCATATACCGTGTCTGGCAAATCGCTTTCATTTTGAGGATTAATTGTTATAATTCCTATTGCCTGGTGGTCTAAAGTGATTATATAGTGAACATCTTGATTCTCTGCAAGCAGCTTTTTCCACATAGCAGGCCGGCGTGCATTATGCTCTTTGATAATGTCCAACGGCACATAATCTTTATAAGCAAAATCCCAGGAACATATATGAATCCTTGCACATTGTTGTGCATCTTCTGGCATGGCTGCTCTTATCTCAAAGCACATTTTTTTCGCTTCCTTTCAATTCTTTCTGATATCATATCCCTTATATATTCAAAGTAACACAAATTCATATGATTTTCAATGTAATACAACTTGTAATTTACCTCTTCCATAACAGTGCAGCTTGCGGCTTCCTGTTACCTTATTCCCATTATTCTTTAACCTGTTTTTTTATGAATTTCAATTCCTCCTTGTTTTTTTATGTATATAATGCGATGATAAAATTATAAAACAGAAAGCGAGGACATCCCAATGACATCAGTTAAAGAAAAAATTTACACAATCGATGCCATCTATGCCCTACCAGACGGAGAGAGGGCAGAGCTGATTGACGGACGCATCTATATGATGGCGCCGCCAAATACCATGCATCAGAATCTTGTCAGTGAATTTACCATCACAATAGGAAATTATATTCGCTCAAAAGGTGGAAACTGCAAGGTATTTCCAGCCCCATTTGCAGTTTTCTTAAATAATGATAACCAGAACTATGTCGAACCTGACATTTCTGTGATATGTGATAAAAACAAATTAGATGAAAAGGGATGCAACGGTGCACCCGACTGGATTATCGAAATCGTTTCTCCCAGCACAAGCCGGATTGACTATGGGGTTAAACTGTTCAAATACCGCACTGCAGGTGTTCGTGAATATTGGATTGTAAATCCTATGAAAAAAACAGTTACCGTATTCGACCTAGAAAATGAAGAGAAATCAAACCAATACGATTTTGACGAAACCATTTCTTCCTGCATTTTTGAAGACCTAAAAATCAACATCTCTGGCCTGCTTTCATAAGCAGGCGGGCTGCAGTGCATCTTCACCCTAACTCAATTTCTTAAGAAAATCATAATATTATTTTTAAATATTCTGAAAGTCAATGACGTATGGAATATTTTGTGATAAACTATTTCTGATTTCGAAATATAGAAAGGAAATAGCTATGGAAAAGAAAATAAAAATAGACAATAAACTACGAAAACCGCTGTTTTTTATCATTTTATGCTGTTGTTTGTTTTGGTACAGCACAAGTATACAGGCGTATGCAGAGGAATCTCCGTTTTCTATCAAAGCAGAACTTTTGCCTTCTGACAACGATGTATATGATATTCAGGTGACTGTTGAAAATCTGGGAACAGACTGGGAAGGCATTGTACGATTGAGGCTTGGAACAACATATGGTGAATTAAATGGCTGTGCCTTTGATACTGTTTTGGCGCTGCCGCAGGGAAGCAAAAAACAATTTTCGGTTAAAATTCCCACAATCAGCGTTGGATCGACGAACGGAACGATCTTTGTCAACCTCGTAGATAAAAATGATGACATCATTGCGCAAAAGGAATTTACACGTCTTTTGTTTCATGGTACAGATGCTTTACTAATGGGAATATTAAGTGATAACTATGATTCGCTCACGTATATGGACATGGGCGGAGAACCCTATCAATACAATAACAACGAATTTCCTATAAAACTAGTTGACTTAAACCAGGACTCGCTGGATAGTTCGCTGGTTTCCCTGACTTTTCTAGTCATTGACAGCTACAATACCAGCATTTTGACAGAGGAAAAAATAAAGGAAATTGAACTTTGGACAGAAAACGGCGGAATGTTAATTGTTGGTACAGGAAACCGTGTACAAGATACCCTGAGCGGACTTGATTTTCTTGGAATAACATGTACGGAAGTGCTTTCTCCTGGAGATTCGATTTCTCATGAATCAGCGTACTTTGACACATCCCAGACTTATTGGGCTGAGCTAGACGATATCTATGATACCTACTCCTTCAAAAATAACAACTTTTCCATTGTATGTTCCCGCGGAGATGGTTCGGTGGGTATTGTTCCCTATTCTTTTTCCGAATTAGGCAGTTTGGGTGCAATGACAAATTCCAGCCCTCTTGTGAATGACCTTTTGAATGATATTGGACATTATGCCAATTCCCGTTATGGCGGAACATCGGTGCAGAATTCCGATTATGGATACAATTTATCCCGTTTTTTTCGTATTTGGGGAAATGGTGAAGACAAACTGCATTTTGGCACACTCAAAGCAATTGTTATTCTATATGTAATTTTTGTAGGTCCCATACTATATTTGATATTAAAGTTCCTGAAAAAACGAGATTTTTACTGGATAGCTGTACCCCTGTCAACACTTTTGGGAGTCCTTCTGATTTATCTAAGCGGAAGGGGATTTGAAGTTATCAATACCAATGTTTATTCTGTCACAGTAGAAGATCTCTCCCACCGTGAAAAACCTGTAACATACCTGCACTCTTATGATTCCAGCCACAAAGAATGGAGCCTGCGTCTCTCACAAAACTGTGCGTATGCTGGTCCTAGTTTAAACACATACTTTGACACTACAAAAAATGACAAGTATACCTCACGTATCAAAAAGGAAGGCGAACGGTTTTATTTTGGCCTTCGGCCATCCATCAGCTTTGAAGATGGCTATTTTACAGTAGGAAACAATAAAAATTTTGAAGACGGAAGTATTATAAGCAATATTGAAGCACATGGGCAAAACGGCATTCGTGGAACCATCACCAATCAAACCAGCAAGGATTTTGCATATTTTGCAGTCATTATGGGGGATCGGCTGCGTGTTTACAAAAACCTTCCGTCTGGAGAATGCTGTGACCTGTCATTCCAGGCTCCTGTCTTTACAAACACTACAAACCGATATGGTTATATTATAATAGAATCCTATTTGTATGATTTTCTAAGAGAGTCGTATAATGAAAAAAAATCAGGCAGCATGGACTTAGAGGCTGCATTGGGTATGGGAATCTGTACAGCATATTATTATCATGAAAATATCGGCGCCACACTTGTCGTCGGCGTTACACAGGATTGGGAAAATATTGTGGACGATAACTGCAGCGAGGAATCTTACGGCTGTGTATACACGGTTCAAAAATAATTCTGGAAACGGAGAAATACAATGTTATATATCAATAATCTAACAAAAAATTATGGCACGTTCCGAGCAGTCAATCAACTGACACTGCACATCCCGGAAGGAGATTTGTTTGGTTTTGTTGGACCGAATGGTGCTGGAAAAACAACGACGATCCGCATTGTGTGCGGTCTGCTCAAAGCAAGCGGCGGTTCTGTGCGAATCGGAAATACTTCTGCAGCTGTGGGAAGCAAAGAAATGAAGCGCCTCATTGGATATGTCCCGGATTTCTTTGGTGTGTATGACAATCTGAAAGTTCGGGAATATATGGATTTTTATGGATCTATGTATGGCATGTACAGCCGTGATATTGCCAAATTAACAGATGATTTGCTGGAATTGGTAAATCTGTCAGACAAACGGGAATTTTATGTTGATACGCTCTCGCGTGGTATGAAGCAGCGTTTATGTGTGGCAAGAGCACTGCTCCACAATCCCAAACTGTTAATTTTGGACGAACCAAGCTCCGGTTTGGACCCTAGAGCAAGGGTGGAAATGAAAGAACTTTTGAAGAATCTGCATTCTATGGGCAAAACCATTGTTATCAGCTCCCATATTCTTTCGGAGCTCTCAGAAATGTGTAATAGTATTGGAATTATGAACCATGGACAGCTCATTACCGCGGGACGTATTGAGGATATTATGCAGCAGATTTCCGGCGGAAACCGAATTCATATCCAGGCGAGTGCAAATATTGAAACCGCAATACGGATATTGAAGGAACATGCAGGCGTTCTCGTCGAATCTGTCCGTGAGAATGAAATTGTCATTTCGAGAAATGGTACCGATGAGGAGCTGAGTGCACTCATTGGAGAATTGATTCAAAATCAGGTCATTTTAACCGGTTTTTATCGGGAAGAAGGCAGTTTGGAATCCCTGTTTATGCAGTTAACCGGAGGAGGTACACAATGAAAATACGATGGAATCCTATTGTCAAAAAAGATTTGCAGGTAACCGCCCGCAGTATGCGCTTTAGCTGGGGCGTTTTTGCCTATGAAGGCGTGCTGATGCTCGCTTTTTTGCTGGCCTTGGCAATTATTCAAGGAAATGTCAGAAGTTTCTACGGCAACGGAAATATCTATAATTACCTTATCTATCTGTTTCCAGTGCTTGCTGTATCACAGGTACTCATTGTTGCATTGATTATGCCTATTATGACGGCTTCTGCTATTTCCGGAGAAAAAGAACGTCAGACATTTGATATTATGCTGACCACGTGCATGTCTCCCCTCTCTATTGTACTGGGAAAAGTAGCCTCGTCAGTGCTGCGCATTTTGTTTTTTGTTGTGGCAGGAATGCCTATTATGGCATTATCCTTTGTCGTTGGCGGCCTTGGCTGGGACAATCTATTTTATTTTGTACTTACGATTATTCTCTTATCCATTCTTTCTGGTAGTATTGGAATTTTTTGCTCTTCTTTATGCAAAAGGTCTATCACAGCAGTTGTACTGTCTTTTGCATTTTATTTTGTCATTTATTTTTTGACCATGGTTCCAATGATTTTAAATCTGCTCTGGACAAAAGGAGAGCACGCCGGAGAATCAATGCTGTTGCTTCTTTTCAATCCCGGTGTATTTTTTGAAGAATTTTTTATGCAGATTATGACAGGGGAATCGCTTTTTGGCACCAAAGGTTCCATGTTTTCCAAAGATGAGGTCGGATTTATTACCTATCAATTATCACAGGGAAAAACCTGGATGTTTCTTTCCGCAATATGCATCCTGCTGCTGTCCTTCTTGTTTATTCTGATCGCCGCGTGGAGAGTCAATCCTATAAACAGTTCCTCTGTCAAGAAAAAAACGCCCCGCCCCCCAAAAGCACCTGTGAAAGAAGGATAATCTATGGATCAAAACATATTAATAAAAATTATAAAGCGGTGCAGACGCAAACTCAATCTTGCAGAATTTCTAAAAAAACTGCTGTCTGCGCTCTGCATTGGCACTGGTGTGGCAATCCTTTTCCAGGCAGCAGCATTTTTGATACCGCTTTATTATGTCAATCTATATTGTGGATTTGCACTGCTGCTTGCCGTGCTGTCTGCGCTTGCTGTGGCAATCATAAAACGCATCTCCATGCAGCAGGCGGCATTGACAATCGATCGGTTTGGTTTTGAGGAGCGGATTGTGACCGCCTATGAGCATCTGTCCAAAGATAGCCCTTTGATCGCACTGCAGAGGGCAGATGCAGTGAACCAGCTTTCATTGCATCAGGACAGAATTCGGATTCCGATCCTGCCTTCGTGGAAAAAAATAATTCCAGTACCAATCTTGATTGCCGCTTTGTTTGCGCTTGCCCTGATACCCTCTGAGACAAAAAAACAGGCACAGGAGCTGCACAACCTCAAAGAAGAAGTCTCAGAAAAAGAAGAAGAAATTGAGGAGCTTGTAGAAGCGCTTACACAACTTGAGCAAGAATCTCTCACGCCAGAACAACAAGCCGAACTACAGGAAATGATAGAAGGTCTGCAGTCCTCTCTTGCTGATTACCAGCAGGTCACAACTGCCCAAATGCTGGCTGCCGCCTCCGAAAAGCTTGACTATCGATACGAAAATATGAGCAGTCAAATTGACAGCCTTGCACAGAGCCTGCAAAATGGAGCTGCTGTTTCGCCTGTCACGGCTCAGTCACTGCAGGCAATGGCAGAAAAGCTTCAAAATATGAGTGGGAGCGAGCTTGCAAAAGGAAATGGTTCTCAAAATGGTCAGGGACAAGGGAATGGACAAGGAAACGGTTCTGGTCAGGACGATGGACAAGGGAATGGTTCTGGTCAGGGCAATGGGCAAGGGAACGGAAATGGTCAGGGCAATGGACAAGGGAATGGAAATGGTCAGGGACAAGGACAGGGCAATGGACAAGGAAATGGACAAGGTCGGGGAACCGGCAGCAGCAATACCCAGCATGATTATGTCAGTGTACCAAATGCGATTGCAGACAGTGGAAATCTCACAGGAAACGCCGTTAATCATGAGTCTTCCGAATATTTTCGTGCCCAGAACGGATTGAGTTGGGAAGGAGAACATGTTTCTCATGAATCGGTGATTGGCAGTTATGAGCAAAACGCCTATGAAGGAATTTCCCAAGGACGATATCCTAGTGGAATGGAAGACATTATAAAAGACTATTTTTCAAGCTTTAACGAACGTCGTTAGCAGTATGATTATCGAATAAAAGCGTGCAAAATTGCACAGAAATGAGGAAATTATGGAAAACATGCAAAACAGTGCGGGAATTGATCCTTCATCTGTAGCACAGCAGATTGCTGCGTGTGAAATGGAAATCCAAAAGGGAATGATTGGACAGCGTGAAATTATCCGCCAGGTTATGCTGGCGATGATTACTGGAGGCAATGTTCTTTTGGAAGGTATGCCCGGACTTGGAAAAACAAGGTTAGTCAGCACAATTGGCAAAGTTTTTGATTTGCCCTTCAAAAGAATTCAGTTTACACCGGACTTGATGCCAAGTGATGTAACAGGTACTAATATTATTATCAAAAATGAAAAAGGAAGTTCTTTTTCTTTTGAGCGAGGCCCGATTTTTGCCAATTTGATTCTGGCAGATGAAATCAACCGTGCCACGCCAAAAACACAGTCAGCACTATTGGAAGCAATGCAGGAACACACAGTAACTGTCGGCAATGACAGCCATATCCTTGCAGAACCTTTTTTTGTGCTTGCGACACAAAATCCAATCGAAAACGAAGGCACCTATCCGCTTCCAGAAGCGCAGTTGGATCGCTTTATGTTCAAGATATTGGTACATTTTCCGTCAAAAGAAGAACTAAAAGACATCGTTGCGCTAACCGAGGGAATCCAGGAACCTGTTATCCAAAAAAAGATGGACGGTGAAGGGCTGATGGCGGCACGCGCGCTTGTGAATCAGATACCCATCGCAGATGCGGTCCTTGATTATCTGCTGGAAATCGTTATGGAAACACATGCACCCAATCCATATATTCGGGAAGGCGCAAGCCCAAGAGCCGCGCAGTCTCTGATTCGTGCTGCCAGGGCAAAAGCATTCTTGGAAGGACGCTTTAATGTTTCCTTTCAAGATGTGGAAGAAATGGCTTATCCTGTGCTCAGACACCGTATCATTTCCAGTTTTGATGCAATCAGTGAAGGGCTTAGCGAAGATCATATCATCAGGGAAATCCTGCTTAAAAAGAAAAGTACCCTCATACAGGGAGGTTGAGCATGACAATTGACGCAGCATTTTTCGATAAATTATCGCGGCTTCGCCTTGCGATGGGACATAAGGCTTCCATGAATCTAACCGGAAACCGAAAGTCTGTGCAAAAAGGGTCATCTATGGAGTTCTCAGATTTTCGAGAATATATGCCAGGCGACGATATCCGGCGCATCGACTGGAACGCCTATGGACGCCTAGACCGCTTCTACGTCAAGGAATATATGGAAGAAAAGGAAGCCGTTGTCTCTATATTGATTGACACGAGCGCTTCTATGGACTATGGAGCAAACAAAAAAAGCAATCTCGCCTGTCTGCTTGCCGCTGCATTTGCTTATCTTGGCATCAATAATATGGATCGGGTGTGGCTCTATGACATGCAAAAAATGCAGTCGCCATTTTCGGCAAGCGGCGGAAAACGCGCATTATCCCAAATCACTACATGGCTGGAACAGCTTTCTTTTGATGGTATTGTAGCGATTGATGAAGTCATCAGACAACTTCCTGCAAAAGGTCCAGGCATTACAATTCTTATCAGTGATTTCCTGCAGGAATCTTTGCTGGACCACACACAGGAAACACTTGGAAAACTGCTGCGTTTTCTGGATTATAGGAAGCAAAAAGCGATTCTTTTGCAGGTATTGGCTGCAGAAGAACTTTCTGTAGAGCTTACTGGAACACGAAACCTGATCGATATGGAAAATCAAAGTACGTTGCGTCTTACATTGGATAGCAAAAGCATACAGGCATACGAGAAAGCACTGCAGGAATTTTTGACCCAGATTGGCAGCACCAGTGCCAAAACAGGTGCATTCCACGCAGTATGCAGCACAAAAACAGATATTTATCAATTGATTTTTCAAGATTTAAAGGGGTTATATGATATTTGAAAGCCTATGGCCGCTGTTTTTTCTGGCAGCGGTTCCGATTATCATTATTTTATATTTATTAAAACCAAAAGGAGTCGATTATCGAATCTCTTCCAATCTTCTCTGGCAAAATCTGCTCAAAAATGAACAGTCCCGCACCTTTTTTGAAAAGTTTGTACACAACATTTTAATGTATCTGCAAATTTTGATAATTGCGCTTCTAGTTATCGCGCTGATGTCTCCATTGATTCAAAGAAATGGGCACAGCGGCGGCAGAAAGATTCTGCTATTGGATACCAGTGCAAGTATGCAGCACATCGGTGCTGACGGCAAAAGCCGGCTTGCGCAGTCAGTTGAGCAGGCGTGCAGCTTTGTCGAGACCGCAGAAAATACCCAGTTTTCTATTGTGACCACCGACGCCGCTGGTACGAAGCTATTGGCAGTAGATACTTCTGACAAAAACAGCCTGCTGCAAATGCTGCGCGGTATTACATGCAGTGACAGCGGCGGTTCATTGGTACAGGCACAGAGCGTTCTTGATACCTTGATGGAAGATACTTCACATCGCACAGCAGATTTGATAGTTTACACAGACGGAAGCGGAGCTTCTGCGTTTGAGGAACTACGCGGTGCAGCACAAAAGGAACTTTATGTGGCAGGCAGCCCAGTTTCCAATGCCGCCAATGAATATACCGCGTTTACCAAAAGAGACGATGGTTCTTTTGATGTGATGGTAAGTGTGACAAATTACAGTGATACCGAAGCCTCTTTTGATGTCAGTTTATATGACAGCGACAATAAACTTCTTGCACTACAGCAAATGCACCTTGCACCTTCTGCCAATTCTATGTGTCTGTTTGAACAGATAAATTGGAATGGAGAAACACTTCTCTCCCGTCTTGGCGGCATCACATTTGCAGACGGTGCAGCAGACAGCCTGGAAAGCGATAATACCTCATGGGCTGTCAAAAACAAACAGAACCTTATGAACGGACTGCTTGTTGGCGATGGCAATACCTTTCTTGAAAAGGCTTATCATGCGGTTACTGGTTCAAGCATTACCAAATCACAGACTGATGCTCCAGCAGAAGATACAACCCTCAATACATTGATGCAAACTCCAATGAAGGAGAGCGGCTACAACGTTATTATTTATGATGCAGGCGAAATGCCGCAAAACTCTGAGATAAACCATCTGATTTTTGGCAATGCAGGACTTGAAACAACTGAAACCTTAAAAAACGTTGTGTTGGACATGACAGACTGTGATCTTACTTCTGGTTTATCTGGGTTTCAGATTGGAGTAAACACTGCCTATTGTTTCACACTTCCAAAATGGGCTAAAAGTTTTTTGGAATATGACGGAAAGTGTGTCGGCTATTATGGAGAACAAAATGGCAGAAAAGAAATTGTCGTAGGATTTGATATTCGAGAATCCGACTTCCCACTGCGGGCCGAATTTCCTATTTTTCTAGCAAACGCCATGATTTATTTATCCGATACCTCATGGCTAACCTCAAATGTTTACTATGCAGGTGAGGAAATTGCCCTACAGCCCTGGGCAGAACTGGATAATACACCATTTGAGAGCCACCCAACCAAGGCTGGATTATATCATCTTGGAAATGAAACTTATCAGGAAAATTATGTAGTGCGCTTTCAGACTTCCACAGAATCTGACGGCAGACAAACAGCCGAATCTGTGAACAATTCCGACAATCTGGAGATACAAAAGGTGAAGCAGACCATTCGAAATCTTTTTTTGCTGCTAGTACTTATCTTTATGGTCGTTGAGTGGATTGTTTATGTCCGGCAAATGCGCTACCAGGGAAAGTTTTATCTGATTTTGAGAGGAACCTTGCTATTATGCGTAATTCTTGCAATTTTGGGTATACGAATTCACAAAGGAAGCAACCAGATTGCCACTGTTTTTTTAGTGGATCTCTCCAATAGCAATGAAGAGCATTTAGAAGAAGCCGAAAAATATTTGCAGGAAACTATCAGCAAAATGCCATCTGGAAATGTATACGGCATTGTTACATTTGGAAAAAATACACTGGTAGAACAGTTTTTGACCTCCGAGAAGCATTATGGCGGACTGATGACACTACCGGAAAAGGCAGCAACCAATTTTGAAGATGCCATGTCCAAAGCACTCACACTGATTCCCGGAGAATACAGCAAACGTTTGGTTGTCCTCACAGACGGACGCGAAACCAGAGGCGATATTCACAATATGGCACAGGCGCTAACTGCCAGCCGGGCGGAATTTCTGACACTGCTTTATGAAAATGAAGAAACGCCTGATGCTTATATTGATAATGTCTCTCTTCCATCGTATCTGCATCCTGGCGATAAATATTCGATTACGGTTTTGGTAGAAAGCAATTTTGATACCGACGCAGTTATCGCACTGTATCGCGGAAGCAGCCAAACCGCCGCAAACAAGGTTCATCTCAACAAGGGAAGCAACCGTTTTGTATTTAGCGCGCAGATTGATGCAGATTTCGATAATGGCGCTACGGAAAATCTGCGTGTACAAGTGCAGGCCGAAGGAGATACCTGTCCGGAAAATGATTTCTTTAGTGCTTACTCTGTAGTGGAGTCGCCTCCTAAGATTCTTGTTATTTCAGGCAAAAATGCGGATACGTCAAACCTTGCAGCCATACTCACTGCCGCCGGATGTGATTATAGTGTCGTTTCCACGCTCAACACACCAGACAATATCCAATCTATGCTAGAATACAAATCTATCATTATGGTTGATACCTATATTGATGACCTTCCTTTTGGCTTTCTGCAGAATTTAGAGACTTATGTGAAAGATTATGGATGCGGCTTTGTCTGCTGCGGCGGCGAAGACAGCTTTGCTTTGGGCGGCTACAGAGACACCGTCTTAGAAACTGTGCTTCCTGTTGATATGCAGCTTCGCAGTGTAAATGAAACGCCTTCAATGGCTATGGTTATGGTTATCGATCATTCTGGCAGCATGATGGATACCAGTATTTCTAGTGCTACCAATTTAGATATTGCCATCAAAGCTGCTACCGTCGCAGTCGATAATTTACAGGATACAGATTTTGTAGGCGTGCTGACTTTTGATGACAAATATAGCTGGCAAGTAGAACTTCAGCAGGCAAATAACAAATCAACCATCAAAGACAGTATTAAGCAAATCAATTCAGGAGGCGGCACCACAATCAAGCCTGCGCTTCAGGAAGCCTGCGATGTACTGTCAAAAAGCGAAGCATCTATCAAACATGTCGTGCTGCTTACAGACGGCATGGGTGAAACTACCAATTTCGCAGATGTTATCAATGGATATTTAAGCAATGATATTACCCTCTCTACTGTAGCGGTCGGAACTGGATCGGACACAAAACTATTGGAACAACTAGCGGACAACTGCGGCGGAAGGTACTATTATTCGGACATCACAAGCGATATACCCAAAATTTTTGCCCAGGAAGTCTTTTTGGGAGGCGACAGTTTTATCCAAAATGGTGTATTTTCACTGGCAGTACAAAAAGGACATGAACTGACTGGAAATCTATTTCCTAATGGCTGGCCTGTCCTTTACGGCTATATTTCCGCAACCCCCAAAACAGCTTCCAGCCCAATTATTGTATCCAGTGAAAAAAATGATCCAATTCTGACAGTATGGCAGTATGGACTTGGTCGAACTGTAGCTTGGAACAGTGATGTCACAGGCAAGTGGAGCGGTGCTTTTGCCGGACAGGAGGACTATGTACAATTATGGAAGCGTATTGTTGATTATTCGACTGGAAACGCCAACATAGGAGAAGACAGCGTAGACGTTGTAACAGCAGGGGAACGGACGGAAGTGGCCTATCAGACAAATGAGTATGGCAGCCAAACAGAAATCTTGGTGACAATGATAGACCCAGAAGGAAACACAACAGAAGAAAAACTGCATGCATCCGCACCTGGAAAATATACAGCAGAGCTATCCACGCCCCAAACAGGGCTATATCATTTCAATATACGACGCAATGAGGACGGTGAAATTCGAAACTATCTGACAACCGCAGCCGCTGTACAGTTTTCAGATGAATATAAATTTGATGTAAGCACCGCTTCTTATTTGGACTTTGTGAATCAGTATGGGCGAACCATCACCGATCAGGACTCTGTATGGACGCGAATTTCCACTGGCGCAAAAGAAAGTTATCCCTTGACAAATTGGCTGATTGCCTTTGCTGTCTGCCTGTTTGTGGCAGATGTGGCAATGCGGCGGTTTCAATATGTACCAAGGCTGAACGTTCTCAAGCCAAAAAAACAGAAAAAAGCGGTTTCTACCCCAGCACCAAACACGCCTGAAGAAGTCCTTACAGAACCAGAGCATACCGCAGAAGACACTGTTGCATCCCAAACGCATTCTAAGCCCAAAAACATGAAAAAACCGAAGCCGCCAAAGAAATCAAAGCAGACACAACAAGTACTAGATACTTCCCAACTCTTAAAGAAAAAAGATGATCGCAACCTAGGTAGCGAGGATCAATATGGCAGAAAAAAGCAGAGGAAATAATATCCTCTGCTTTAAATTTGTCAGAATATTCAGAAAAAACTATACATAATAACTGAAAGAATCTAGTAAGAACGACAGTATTGAAAAAATATCAAAAAATGGGTTGAAAAGCCTGAAAATAAGTGTTAAGATACAATTACAACAAAGGAAAGCCAAAGGAAAAACAAAAAGCTTTAAAGAAACAAATGGTAAAAAGCTTTGAACCGCATTTGCTAAACAGCAGATGCAAGCTTCGGATAACAGCAAACAATCTCAATAGAGCAGATGTTTCGGAAAGGAGAGGATTCCATTGGCAAATGTAAAAACCTAACCCCAATAAAGTAAAAAACACTTAACAGATATGAAAAAGAGTATGCTGGTAACAAAATACTTGTACAGCAAATATAAGGTTAAGAAATTGTTTTTACAGTATATGTGGGAAAGGAACCAAAACAGTAACTAGTAAATTTGGAGTGTGGCATGAAAGGGTGCCAAGAAAGAGGAGAAAATTGAATATAGAAATAAATTAAAGCGGTCGTTGTATCATTCTAAGAAAGGAAAAAAGAAGATATAACGGCCGCTGATATTATTTATTTTATCTTTAATTCATATCAAACATTTATTCGAAAATACGGACATGCTCTTTGGATAAGGATTCAATTATCTGACTTAGCATATGAAAATCAGAAAGTAAATCTTTTGAAAACAGCTCTGCTCTTTCATAGATCTGCTGCAGTTCTCCAACCTGGTTAGACCGAACCGCAGATATCATTTCTGTTCCAAAAGCATGGAACGTTTTATGTTTGTCGCCAATTCTTTTCCAAATTTCCAGTACCTGTGAATTTAGCGGTTTAAACGTATAATAAAAATGTCCAAATCCGCATCTGGTACAATCTGTCTGAAGCACTTTTAGTTCTTTAGTTTGTGCAATTTCTTTCAGGATATTGAGCCAATTTTTATGCGCCTCAATTGCCCCCGTGAGACAATTCAACAAAACTTGATTATCCAGCATATAAAATGCATCCTGCGCCATAGAACCCATTATTTTTGTAGATTCGTCCAAATGTTTTTCGATGGTCTTGGATGGTTCCACCAAATCTGCAATCGCTTGACTCGAAAGCGCTAGGGAATCAGAATTTTCCTTCAGACTTTGGCATTGCTCATTCACATATTTCATCTGGTGATCCAATTCATTCATAGAACTGCTGATTTCCTCGCTCACCGCCGCCAAGGAAGAAACAGAATCTGTAATATGATTCATTCCAGAACGGTTATTTCCAGTTAGTTTCCACACATTCTGAATATTATCATTAATATGTTCTAGTTCTGATACTGTAATATCGACGCTCTCCGAACTTTTTTGAGAAGCGTCTTGTATGCTAGTCAAAAAAGCATCCATTTTCCCAGTTAGTGATTTTGTTTCGTTTGCAAGCTCACGGATTTCCTCTGCAACCACGGTAAACCCTCTGCCTGCATCTCCTGCACGAGCAGCTTCGATAGACGCATTTAGTGCCAAAAGATTCGTTTGTGAAGAAATCGAATTAATCGCTCTGACAGCCTCATTCACATCTTGAATCACAGCAATCAACCCCTGAATATCTGCCTTCATATCCTTCGCATTTGATATAGCAGATGTGGACAGCTCCGTAATCGTCGTTAATTCTTTTTCACTATTATGAATGTCTTCCATTATTTGAGAGGATTGGCTTGAAACTTCAATAATCGCTGCTGTCAAACTTTCATGTGCTTTTGAAACCTCCGAAGCAATCGTTCCTGTTGAGCCTGCCGATTTACTGATTGTATCTACAGAAGCAGAAATAGATGTATTGACCTGTTCAACTGTTGCAGCATTTGCCTCTAAAGTCAAGTCCATCGCACTCATATGTATCAAAGCGTCCATCGTTTTTTTAACAGCCTGCTCAAACTCCTTTCTCCCGCTGATAAGTCGTTTATGAATATTGTTCAACTCTCCATTTGTAGGTTGATACTGCATTTCTACAAGTCTGGAAATCGATTCAATCGCAACATTCGAATCCCTCTTTCTCATTCTCATAGTTATTTGTCCTTTCATTATTTTACTTTATTTTTGCTCCCTGCTGCCAGAATGCATCTTTTTCCGGCATTCTTCACAAATATAATTAATCTTTAAATCATAAGAAAGCATTGGCACACCTAATTGTTTTTGGATACTCTCTGTCAAATCCTGCAGTGTGATATCTGTTAATTTTCCACATTTTCTGCATACTAAATGATCATGCTGTATCATTTTGTCATAACAATCTGAGTGTCCCTCAACAGATACTTTTCGAATCAGCCCCTCTTTATACAAAAATGATAAATTGTTGTAAACAGTAGCAAGAACTACCTTTTTATTTTTTTCTTTGAGAAGCAGATAAATCTGTTCTGCTGTCAAATGATTTACTGAGTCGTTAATAATTTCCAAAATGTATTTCGCATTTTTTGTCACATTCTTCCTCCATGTCAGAGCAGCTTACTGCGGTCTAGGCATGTTTGAGGCTCTGGCTCAAACTGCCGATTGAAAACTAAGTACAGTCTACACAAGTAAAGTTTAGAGTTTTTAGAATTAAAATTATTCTAATTTTAATTCTAGCACCTTAGCAAAAATTGTCAATACAGTTTTAAAAAACGGTGGAAAAAATTGTAACAGTTCATGAAATAACGTTGAGGTTGAGGTGTATCAAGACATCGCGCAGCGATTTAAAATAAAGAGAATACATAACAATTGTTTAGCTTTTATTAATTTGATAAACTCAATCTGTGCATTCGCAATTTCCTATAAAGTAAAAAAACCGAGCAGGGAAGGCTATGCTTCCCTACTCAGCGCACTCAATCAGTCAAAATTAATATGTTCTTGGTTATTAATATGCTTTCATAAGTTGTACAATTTTTCTGCCTGCTTTGTATAGTGGTCCTTCAAGGTGCTTGGCAGAATTTTTTAATTCTTCGCGAATAGCAAGATGTTGTGGACAATGTGTTTCACATAAACCGCACTGTACGCAGTTTGAGGCGGCAGAAGAAGTTTTGCGCATTGCAGTACACATAAAATATTCCGTAAAAGCAGCGGCCTTTCCTTCCGAATACAACCTGTTATATGCTGCAAAAGTACCTGGAATATCCACATTCTTAGGACATGGCATACAATAAGAACAGCCCGTACATCCTACTTTCATTTTCGCATTGATAGCTTTTACTACTTTTTGAAGCATTGCTTCTTCTTTTGGGCCAAATTCACCGACAGAAACACTAGAAGCAGTCTTGACATTATCCTTTACCATTTCAACAGAATTCATGCCGGATAATACACAAGTTACCTCCGGCTGATTCCAAAGCCAGCGAAGTGCCCACTGTGCCGGAGTATGTTTTACAGGGTAATGACTGAAAATCCTTTTGGCCTTTTCTGGGAGACGGTTAACAAGCTTACCGCCACGCAGCGGCTCCATGATAATAACAGGAAGACCTTTTTTATTTGCATAATGAAGACCTTTTCGCCCAGCCTGTGAATGTTCATCCATATAATTGTATTGTATTTGGCAAAAATCCCAGTCGTATGCGTCCACTAGCTGACAAAACATGTCAGAATTTCCATGATAAGAAAAACCAATCTGGCGGATTTCACCACTTTTCTTTTTTTGTTCCAACCATTCAACAATTCCAAGTTCTTTTAGACGCTGCCACGTTTTGACATCTGTGAGCATATGCATCAGATAATAGTCAATATAGTTTGTCTGCAGGCGCTTTTTCTGTTCTTCAAAACACTTTTCCATGCCTTCTGTGCTCTTTATCAAATAATGTGGTAATTTTGTTGCAATATAAACTTTTTCCCGAATATGGTGATGGGAAAGAATTTTTCCCAATGCTGCTTCACTTCCTGGATACACATAAGCAGTGTCAAAGTAATTAACACCATTTCGGAATGCCGTCATAATTTCCCTGTTTGTTTTTTTGAGATCAATTCTGCCAGCTTTTTTTGAAAAACGCATACATCCATAGCCAAGAATAGAAATATCATTTCCATATTTGTCTTTTCTATAATTCATTGAAAACCTCCCTGCAATTGCAAAAACCTGCTCATTTTAAATAAACCAAAGTTATTTATAGTATAACAAAGATATTTTATGATATCTATTCTATTTTTCCAAAAACACTTGACATTCCTTAATGGACTTATACTATAATAATTCTAAAAGCTTATTACAGAAAGAAGGCATTTGAATGGAAGAAGACCTGTTTTTATCAGATTTGAATGGAATATGCCGTGCAGCATTTGGCGCATCTTGGACGGGCAAAAGTGATGATAATATTGAAAGATTGAGGCAAATATCCTGGATTCCAAAAGAATTTTTAACACTTTATGAAACAATTGGCAAAGAATCCAATCTGTTGTTTGACTATTACAAAGGGGGATTTTATCCAACAGCCAAAATAGAAATGGAACCTAGAGGAGATTCTAAAAATGCAAGGTGGAATCCATATCTGATTTATTATCAATCTGCGAAAGATGCATATTGGGGACGCTATTCTTACTCAGACAGCCATCCGCCAAAAAATAATGGCATTTTTGTATGGCACAATAGCATTGATGGCTGGAAACAGGCTTATGGCTATGAGTCTACACATACATTTGGTAATGTTTTATTAAATCAGGTGGCAGAACAATTAATAGCGCAGATGGATCATTGTATATGGGTAAAAGTTTCCTTGGCAAAAAGTCAGGAAGACTGGCCATATCTTACGGCTGCCAAGCGTCTTGGCATGACACCATTCAAAAGTATTTCTTATTTTCATTATGCATATGCATATGATATAGAACGACAGCTTCTTATGATATATAATGATGATAGTTCCAAACGTTGTCTGGTGTATGGCTCCTCTTTATCAGAATTAGAAAAATTAGGACAAGAATTCTCAATTGAATGGCAGCAGCGTGATGGCAAAATGATTTTGAATCCCAAAACATTTATCCAAAGTACTCCACCGTCTACCTATGAGGAAAAACTGGATATGATGTCTGCAACTTTGTTGGGAAAACGCTCCATGGCATTACCACTGTCAGAAATCGAGGAAGCGGAAAAACGGCTTGAAACGGTTTTTCCAGATGCACTAAAAGCATTTTATCTGCGGTTTGGAAAAGGCGGAAAGCTGTTTTGCAAAGAGTCCTTAAATTTAATTTATACTCCCAAGGAATTAGAATATTCCTCCGATTCCAAGCATATTATATTGGCGCAAGAGAATCAGGGATTATGGCAATGGTGTCTTCATAAAGAAACTGGGCAAATCGCTCTGGATTTGGGCGATGGAAACTGGGACGATTGGGAAATGGACTTAGAAGATACATTATTGTGGTTGTTGGCGATGCAGGCTATTGGATTTTTTCCACATGGCGGCGAATGTCTTCTAGAGCAGGACGAAGAGGATATTGAACTGATATCTCATTTTTTCCATTTCCTCACCAAAGAGAAATTTGATGTGTTCGTCAATTCAGAACGCAGGATAATCGGATGTCGGGATGTGGACGGTTTATATATTATGGCAAGCAAAGAAAGTGAAATAGTAAGGTTAGAAGAAGTAGCCAATATAGAAGTGAGCGTATTTTAAAGAAGACAAAAACAGATAGAGGAAATAGTGTGAAAAATAAATTTTTCACACGGCAAATTTGTGCTTACGCCCAAATTCGCAGATTTTGGTAAGAATGGAGATTTTTATGCAGATTTCAAGTCGATTTACATTAGCAATTCATATTTTTGCCTGTATTGATACTTTTGCAAAGGAATACAAGGTGACAAGTGACTTCCTTGCGAACAGTACAAATGTCAACCCTGTAATAATCAGAAAAATTTTAGGCCAGTTGAAAAGTGCTGGCCTTATTAATGTTGCACGGGGAACTGGCGGTACAACAGTTGCAAAGCCACTCAATGAGATTACTCTTTTCGATGTGTATCAGGCAGTAGAATGCATTGATAATGGAAACTTATTTCATTTTCATGAAAATCCAAATCCAAATTGTCCTGTCGGAAAAAATATTCACCAGATTTTAGATGACAAACTTTTTCGTGTGCAATCTGCAATGGAGAAAGAACTTGCTTCAATTACCCTAGAAAATTTAAAGACGGATACTGATAAATATCTCTAAAATAGAACTCAAATCCAATGCGTTTGACAACACCTGATGAAAAGTATTCTTCGAACTAATTTAGCACCTCAAAGTTTTTACTGCGGATTTTGGCAATAAAACGCCTCAATTGCCTGTCCAATAAAATTTGTTGCTCCTTTTCCGTAAATACTGTCCTGTGATTTTTGTATCAGTTCATTTGTCTGATATGCTGCGGCAAGTTCCAGCATCAATTTTGAAGCGTCTTCTATCTGATACATTTGTTTTGATACAAACTCATATTCACCAATCAGTTCTTGTACTTCTAGTTTATTGACATCCATTCCCATTTTGTCGGCAAGCTTTTGCATAATGGTTCCGATTCGTTTTTGAAACGAAAAAACCAGTTCTGGATTATGGGGATTTTTTGACGATTCTATTGCCTTTTCTTTGCCCCCATACCACTCCACAATCTTTGCAAAACTCTTTTGGGCTTCAGTAGTAGACGCATTATGCAGAAATTGCTTTTTCCATTCTTCTATGCTTCCATAGTGCTCAATAAATACTGCTTTTTGCTCTTCATTTGCATTGTTATAAGTAGCATTCCACAATTCTTCAATCTCATTTTTATCAAATACTTCAAAATCCATCTTGTTGTCTCCTTTCAAAATGTCATCAATACTTGCAATCAGACGGTCTATTCTTGCCTTTTTCTTTATAAGCATTCGTCTTTGCATCTGTAATAGTTCATTTTTATCAAGTGCTGGATTTTCTATGGCAGCTTTGATTTCTTTCAAAGGAATATCAAATTCACGAAAAAACAGTATCTGCTGTAATCGTTCCAGGGCTTTATCGTCATAAAGCCGGTATCCTGCCTCACTTTTATCCGTTGGGCAAAACAACCCGATTTCATCATAATAGTGAAGTGTGCGCACGCTGATACCTGTCCAGTCAGATAGTTCCTTTACTGTCATCATCATTTCCATCCTCCCTGCTCTTGATAAACTCAGTGTAATCTATCACGTTCCGTCAGGGTCAACAACTTTTTTTATTTGGATTAAAATATTTTTAAAGTTACATCAAATAAATGAAAATTTAATTTAGAGCATGATACTACTAACGCACCATGCTCTAATTCGTTTCAATCTATATGTATATTGATCGGTAAACCTACTCTCATAAAATATCTGGCAAATGCCTGCGATAAATGTTCCCGATAAGGAGGGCACAATCGAAGTCTTCTACCATTCGTGAAAGCAATGTTTTTTGCCAATTTTACCGGAATACTAAAAATATCTTTAAAATTAATAATAAAATAATCCTGTGAAAATGATTCTGTTTTATATTGATTTATGATATGATACGCATTTTGTTGCCCTTTAATAATACTCTCAATATTCTTTTTAATCTCTTTATTGCTTTTTTGCATGGCAATCATTTGACTTTCAAAATCATGTTTTGATGTTATACTACATAAAATAATATTATCTATCTTTTGATTTTCAATATCACATGCCTGCGTCATTATAATTCCATCAATTGTTTCAATTTCTGCCTCAATTGTTTGATTTGGTTCAATACCAGTAAATTTTTTTATTATTGGTACTGGGCAACCTTTCCTTGTGTTATATCATCCTTACTATCAATCACTTCATACCATGGATAATCTATCATAATTCTTCATAAACCTCTTCAAAATCAAATTTTGATATATGCTTAGTAACGCCCATTATCTTTAATTGAACCACTTCTCGTTCATGTCTTAGCAGATAATCTTCGGAATTATCCATTTTATTGATAAATATGTCACCTGTTGCCTGTTCGCCCAAATTGGAAGACAGACATGACACTCCACTTGCATCATTGATATTGGAGACTGACTCATAAAAATGTGGATATGCAATATTTGAGGTGACACTCCCACTAACCATATTAGAAGATAATGATACTGCACTGTAAATGGTTAACATACTTAATCCTAATCCAGACATTTTATTCATAATATATGCCTCCTTTCTTTGTTCTACGCTTCCAAATGCTGCAAAGTTCTTTCAATTAAATCAAATATTTTGTTTAGCTCACAATCAAATTCACTCATTGATGTATTGGTGCCATTGTTTAAAAAAGCATATCTATTATTGACATCTAAAGAGACGCTCACACCCTCTTGAATCAGTTTGCTATTTAAAAAACTCATTAGTGTAGGAACATTAATTCCATTATTTTGAAACTCTTTAAATGTGCTAATCTGCTGATTAATGAAGAACTTATCTTCCTCTACAGATGTTATTCTTTGCATCACTTCATATAAATTGCTTCTGTCCGTAAAACTGTCACCTAATAATTTATTAATATATTTTAATGGATTATCTCTTCCGATATCCAAATGAATATTATAGGTTAATCCAAAAAAATAATATTCATCTATTCCAATATTAAGTAATACTTGTTTCAATAATTGAACCCGCTTTTGAATATATGACTTAGTATGTTCATAGTGCTCCACAAAATCACCATCAAATCCTACAGTAAAATCAGCCGAGATTTGGGAAAAATTAATTTGGCTATGTCCTCCATGAGAAGCAAATACAATTCGAGGAGCCTCTGCTGCAATATCATCTGGAAGCGGCATTATTTGAGGTGTTCCATAATATTCCTGCAACAAATCTTCTATATGATTAGCGTCTCGCCTTATTTTCCATCGTGGTTCGTATTTAAGAGAAAATTGAGCTTGAACAAATTTCATTTTACACCTCCATTGTATATTCGAAAAAACTTTTCACTGTTATTATAGCCCAAGAATACTTATTTTACAATATAGTTAGAATCAATTCTACTAACTTCATTCAGGTTCGTATTTTTTTCACCTTCCGCGCTGGCAATTCTTCAAACATTTCTGCCACCATTTTTTGTAATTGCTCCCGATCCTCAAGGATTGTCACGGGAAGCATTGGTTTTGCTCCTGCATAAGGCGCTTCGGGCTGACTGTCTTTCATATAATTCTGACTTGCCTTTGTGATTTTCACCATAAATCCATTTTCATAAATTCCGCCAAAAATCTTTTCTTTGTAATAAAATACATACCCGCCCATCATAGGAATATTTCGAACATTTCCTAAATCCGACAATTGATCCATAATGTAACTTACAAGTTCTTTGTTATTTGCCATAGGAAGCACCAACCTTTCTTTCAAAAATGTACACATCATATTTTTTCAGAAGCGTATTTTCTGACACAATTTCCCCCGATAATAAATCCTGGCATTGATAAAACAGGGCTGGTATCGGCTGTTGCACTTCACTAAAATTCATCACAAAATAAATTTTGCTGTCTTGTGTTTTTCGGCAGACAATTTCGAGTCCGTCCCCGTCTGAAACAATACTCTCGACCGCTGCGCTGTTAACAACTATGTTTAGTATTTCATAAAGCCCCTGCTTTTCAATATGTGTTCCTACATAATAAACATGACCTTTTCCAAAGCGATTGTGCGTTACGGCTGGCATTCCTTCATAAAAATCTGTTCCATATGTTCCGAGACATTCTGCACCTTCTAAATGCATTAAATCACACACAAGCCCACAAGAATACGTCTTTTGTGATGTCATAACGACCTCATTAAACTGCTCTGGAGCTAAGGCGTCGATTTCTTCAACCCATACACCAGCCAATTTTCTCAAAGGTCCTGGATATCCGCCCAGATGAACATTGTCCGACTCTCCGACAATACCACTCATATATGTTAATACCAGTGTCCCTCCATTTTTTACAAATTCCTCAAGCGCTTCTGCCATTCCTTCCTTTACCATATATAGTACAGGTGCAACAATTAATTGATAACTGCTGAAATCCGCATCAACCGGAATGAGATTCACTGCAATATTTTTGTCATAAAAGTATTCATAATATGCATGTATATGCTTCACATACGTCAGATCAACGGAGGGTCCGCTTGTATACTCTAGCGCCCAATAATTATCCCAGTCAAATACAATGCCCGTTTTTGCCTCATTGACACTGCCTGGCAGAATATCACCCAGTCGTTCCAATTCTTCCCCAAGCTGTTGAACTTCACGAAATACACGCGTGTTTTCTGTTCCAGCATGTGCAATCACTGCACCATGAAACTTTTCACAAGCTCCCACGCTTCTGCGCAGTTGAAAAAACTGAATCGTATCCGCGCCATGTGCAATTGTCTGATAACTTTGTGCCCGCATCTGCCCAGGACGCTTAAGAGAATTATATGGCTGCCAGTTCTGCTGGCTGGGCGTCTGTTCCATAAGCATAAATGGCGCATTTTTCAGCCCTCTCATCAAATCGTGACACATGGCGCTCTCACTCCAGGGCGTGTTATAGCTTGGATAGTTATCCCATGAAATGATGTCCATTTCCTTTGCCCATTTAAAGTAGTCAAGTCCTTTATATGTTCCCATCAAATTTGTTGTAATTGGTGTCTCTTTGTCAAATTCCCGGATGGCATCACGTTCATTCTTATAATTTGACAGCATTCCATCAGAGTTAAAACGTCTGTAATCAATAGAAATACCCGCAAATGCGGTCCGGTCATTTCCAAATCCCTCACTCAATACATTTGGAAGTACAATCTCGTCCCAATCGTAAACAGTATGCCCCCAAAATTCCATATTCCACGCTTTGTTTAATGCACCTATCGTTTTATATTTCTCTTTCAGCCAGACGCGAAATGCTTTTTCACAATTTTCACAATAACAGTCCCCACCATACTCATTGCTAATGTGCCAGCATTTCACATGAGGATTGCTTCCATAACGCTGTGCTAGTTTTCCAGCAAGAGCGGCGGAAAATTTTTGAAATACAGGCGAATTTGGACATGCATTGTGCCGCTGTCCAAACTTATGATGACGCCCTTCATAATCTGTCCGGGCTACTTCTGGGTATTTTGCTACCATCCATGCCGGAAGTGCTCCTGTAGATGTTGCCAGTACAATCTCATAATTTTCTTCACTGAGCATTGCAATAATCTCATCTAATTGCGAAAAGTCATATAGATCTTCTGAGGGCTGTAATTTTGCCCATGAAAATACATTGATAGTTGCACTGTTAATATGGGCATTTTTGAAGATTCTCATATCTTCTTTCCAGATTTCTTTGGGCCACTGATTGGGGTTATAATCCCCTCCATATAATATTCCGCGAAATTTTTTCATATCCTTTGTAATACTCCTTTCTGGCTTGTAAACAGATACCATTCAAATAAAGTACAAACGCTTCTGATTTTCCGAACTTCGAAATCATTTTAACATTGCCAAAAGCATCTGTAAATAAAAGGTTTTTCCCTTTTCAAAAAAGAGTTTTCTATATATTAACCGGCAGCTTATAAATAACAATATTACGATATAGTAATACTTAACTGTTACGCTCATTCTTTTTTGTGCACTTTAATTAGGCTTTTGGGAATAACCCCAAAAGCCTGCTATACTTTAGCCAGGAT
>OFGR01000444.1_pt1 | contig 42027 bp, 37 predicted proteins | sample 1521811 | NCBI WGS metagenome assembly OFGR01 (sample SAMEA3504098, study PRJEB24116) | mouse gut metagenome | biome: mouse gut; feature: mouse-associated habitat; material: faeces | place: Denmark | collected 2011
GCTCCCGGGGCAGATCGTCCAGGGCCACCTCCAGGGTTTCCGCCTCGTTGTAACATGGTATCTGTATGATCAGTTTCATCTGTGTCCGTTCCTTTCTTTATCAAGACATGATGGGCTTATAAATCTTTCACACTCTATCCCTGTTCTTTTTCTGCCGCCCCCTCCCGACGTTCCTTCAATATCTGAAATGCAGCGTAGGCAAGAATCACCACCCCTGTCAACACAAGAATTAGGACATTGGGAATACCGGATTTATGCTCTTTATCTGTATCCTGAGCGGCAGATCCATTTTCTGGTGCTTCCGACTGTGTTCCCTGATCAACAACAGAATTTTCGGAGGCGTCTGATTCCTCTCTCTGACCGGAGGCAGATTCACCTTCATTTTCGTGTTGTGGATCCTGACCAGCAGAAGAGCCTTCTGGCGCTTCTGACTGCCCCTTCTGACCGACAAAAATATCAGGCTGTGACTGGGGCAGGACATCCTCTCCCAGGGATTCGTTCCAATCTTCTCCCCCTGTGTACACTTCCAGAAAATCCATTCGCACATAACCTGTTTCCCCGTTATAAGCTACCTGATACCAGCCCTCCTGCGTCAGTTCCACGGCAAAGATTTTCTCCCCTGATTCCAGCTGTCCCAGAACTTCTGCCGATGTATTTGGCTCCCTTCTCACATTGACTTTTGACAGCACCTGCATCATAGTGGAACTGGTAATTTCTTTCCCTGCAGCCAATGTCACAACCTCCGGTACACTGACTGTCAGAGCTGTAAACAGCACCGCTGCCAAGACTCCAGTTAATCTTCTTTTTCTATCTCTCACCGTGTGATTCATATATCAATCCCCCGCTGTTTTGTTCTCAGTTCCCTGTTCTGAAAAGTCCCTCCATGCAATACTGATCATCCAGTATCCCTTGACTGCCAACTATCATTTTCTCTCCGTGAATAGAGTACTTTGGCAGCCGCCACAGCATAAAGAGCTCCTGCCGCCGCCTGCTGGCTGAAGAAAACAGCCTGGACCAGACATACTGTCAAAACCAGAAAATCCCCACCCAGAATGTCTCTGCCAAAGAGATATTCCGGCGTATCCTTCAGCGCATTCTTTGAGATTTTTTCCAGCGTAACCCTGCGCCGTGTCCTGCGTCCCATCTGCTGCGCTGCCGCAAGGCCTGTGCAGATCACCCAGACGCCCCCTGCCAGTCCAGAACTCTCAATTCCATCGTAAAAGCTGCCGTTGTGACCGGCGCAGTATTCCCTGGCAGCGGCCGAAAAATGCCCCAGCAGGTTTATGCCCATACCGTCTCCCATGCCTTCCAGGCGCTCCCCCATGGCCAGAAGCAGGAACAGGACCATGCCCGTCCCTGCCAGGGCCCATGACAGCCCCTTCTGAAAACCATGCAAAAGTATACCCCCGCCCTCTGGCAGTCTGTCCCACCAGGAAAAAAAGAGCATACCTGCCAGTGCCAGAGCCAGCTCCAGGCATACGCCCTCCTCCAGGCTCCAGGCACCCCCTGTCTCTATCAGGGGGAAACATCTGACAAGCAGCGGCATGTTCGACAACAGGAAGAAACAGGCAAAGGCCATCTGCATGGTCCTTCGCACAAATTCCTTCTCCGGTCGATGCAGCAGGATGGAAACAGGAAAAGTCAGACATCCCAGCATAATTCCTATGACATTTCCATCCAAAAACAGGAGGAGCCACCCTGCCAGGGCCATCCCAAAGCAGAACCAACGCTTTCCGCCCTCCTCCATACAGTAGCCCTCTAGGGCTACTGTACCCACAAGCAGCAGGTAGGGCGCCAGGGCACTCTCTTCCATCAGGGGATGCAGATTAAATCCATAAGTAGAATCCACAAAAAAATGCCACAGCAGCCCCAGGTACACCGGGAAGGCACAGAACAGAAGGAGCCCTTTCCAGTCCCAGTTTTTCGGGAAACAGCCCACTGGAAAACCTCTTCTGTGAGGCGTATTATCTAATGGTCCGCCTCCACAATTGTTTCTCAGTAAAACCCTTTCCCGGTAATTTTTCCTCGGTAAACTACCCTTCTGATAATATTTCTCCGAGGAATCCGCAGGGCTTTTTTCCGGAGCTTCTTCCCAGGAAGCCAGAAAAAAGAGCAGGGAAACTGCAGTTCCCAGGAAACTGCCGCTGCAGTCTTCTCCGCCTGCGGCTTCCAGGACAAGTTTTAGAATATTCCATACCAAAAATCCGCCTGCCAGACAGTCCAGAGTAGTCCAACTTCGCCGAAGTTTTCCTCCACCTCCTGAGAGAAATGCCGCTCCTTCCAGCATGGCGGCCAGCCAGACCACCCACACCCGCCCTTCTATCCCGGCCAATTGCCATCCGGGCATAACAGCTGACAGCAGCACCATTGCGCATATCCGCAGCATATGTATCATGTCTTTTTGTTTCATTCTGCCATCCTGTCCGCCCTTCTTACACAGCTGATACTTTCGCCACAGCCTGCCACACTGTTCCCTGGCTTCCTCAGGGGATCTGCTTCCTCCTGCCTGTTCCCAGACCCTTTGTCCGCCCTTTCTCAGGCCCGAATTTCATTCTTCGCCCAGACAGACTCTGTAACCAGAAGACTCCATCACAATCATATACTCTCCGTGCAGCTCCTCCCTGCCGTCTCTCTGCAGAAGAAAAATCTCCCCCTGCCTGGGAAGTTCTTCCTCCTTCCCTGTTAGCTGCAAGGAAATCTCTCCCAGCATATACTGGGCCAGACAGGCCCAGGTACCCCTGTCCCCGTACAGGCAGAGCACATTTTCCTGCCCCTCGGCATGGAGCATTTCCTTCACCTGTAAAAGCAGTTCCACATCCTCCCTCTGCCACTCATGAGCAGGAAGAATATAAGTGACTGCATTATACCCAGACAACCCAAGCTGTAACAGGCAGGGCGCCAGAAGGAATCCCCGTCTCCACCCCCTGTCCCGAGCAGCATGAAACGCGGCCAGCAGCACTGTTCCTCCCAACATTCCGCCCCCATAAGCATACAATATTGTCCTGGTATCATACCTCTCTGCCAGGTCAAAGGCATAGAGTATTCCTGTCACGGAATGTCGATTTGCATACAGAATCTCTCCGCTGCCCAGGATAGAATACACTGCCAGAAAACCTCCTCCCAAAAGCCCTGTGAGCCACAACAGCCGCCTGCGCATCCCTGGTGCTGTCAGCAGTTCCACAACACCCAGAGCCAGTATGGGCGGTACCGTATTCTCATGGTACCTTCCGTACAAAAAAGCATCCATCCTGTCCGATCCCAGACAGTAGATATTTGTGACCAACAGTGCTGCTCCATGGGAAAGCAACAGCCACAAACAGCACCATTCCTGAAGACTCTCCGTCACACAGGAACTGCTCTTTCTCATACTTGTCAACAATTTTCCTGTCTGCCGAAGCAGTAAAGCCATTCCCCAATAATACAGTCCAAAACTGGCGCATCCCAGATAGAACACTTTTCCCAAAAGCCCTGTAAAGAAACGGTACAGACCCTCCAGACTGCACAAATATGCCAGCTTTCCCCACTGCCCGGCATAATCATTGGTTTGAACCAGAATCTGATATTCTGTAGAACCCACTTCACTTACCAGAGTCCCCTTGACCGCCCCTGTCAGTATTGCCACAGATCCCAGAATCGCCAGAAGAAGCAAAATACGCTTCCAGCTGCCGGGCTTTTTATCCCGAAACACTGCTCCCAGCACCATGCATAATCCCGTCCCCAAGAGAATCCCCACAGTCCGCAGATGTACCATATACATAAAACCTGCTGCCAGTACAGGCAATAATCCCCTCCAAAGTCCGGGATATTGAAGCCACTTCACCATCCCCCAGGCCAACAGAAGATATAGAAATGACAGTAATGCCTCCGCCAGAGTAGTCTGAGCATAAGTGACACAGGAAACATACAGCAGACCTGTCCCGGCTCCCAAAGCCAGATATTTCTTTTTTACGGCCCCAAAGGCTTCCCCCAGAAACCTGTAAAGCACAATGGTCCCCAGGCCCATAAGTCCGAAGTTCACTCCCGCCATAACCTGGTACAATGTCGTCGGATCCTGAATTACCGCCATAAAAGGAAACATCAGTAAGCCATATCCAAAGGAATACCAGGAGAACTGGGACACTGTCCCTGACCAGTCTCTGCCGGTCATAGCGGCAGCCTGAGCCCAGTAGCCGAACTCATCCGGAAGGATTACGGGGGCATTAAGTCCAGGCAGCACCGCCAGTGCAGCCAAGAACCATACTCCCATAAATCCAAGCAGTATCCATGGGGCTTTCCGGGAATTCTGTCTCAAAAAAATCTCCAGGCCCCTTTTCGGAAGGGCGGAGACAGTCTCCTGCCCCGCACCTTCCAAGGGTGTTTTCTTCATCTTACTCGAAAATGTCAAAGCTTCCCGCAGGTGCCTTGATCAGCGCAAATACACCAAATCCGTCGGATTTCACGGAAAGAACGGAAGGATCCTCAGACCGGTTGGGCAGGATACTTACTCTGCCGCCTTCCTGCACTCGAATGACTGCATAGTCATATCCTGCCTGACGGAAGGATGCCGGGATTCCCAGAGTAATTGTGATGGGATTGTTGATATCCACCACCTTCTGACCATTTAAGTATGCCATCATATCCAGCACAGCTCCGCTCTCAGCCTGAATTCCGTTGGCACCAAGCATAGTCAGACCATCCTTGATGCTGGCCCGTGCCTGTTCTCCGCACCTGGTGTCCTGGCAGATCATCTCCACATAATCCCCAGGTCCTGCTCCAAAGGCAGCATTCACTGCCGCAAGGGGCGTGGTAACTGCCACTCCCTCAACCACCGTTGCACGATACGTGCCGGGAACTGTAGTCTTGATAACCGTACCGCTGGCATTGGTCACTACATCCGCCACATATTCCTGAGAACCTCCTGACGAATCATCAGGCGTCTCTGCGGGCGGCGGCGTAGGCGCTGTGCTGGGCGGCACTGTAGGCGCCGTACTGGGCGGCGCTGTAGGCGCTGTACTGGGCGGCACTATAGGCGCCGTGCTGGGTGGTACAGGGTCCCCGGTAACAGGATCCCCGGTTCCTGTGTCGGCGCTGAAAAGCTGTACGCCGCCGTTTGCATTCACTGCCAGTACCGGTGATACTGCCACCACAGCTGCAACGGCAAACACGCCGATCCTTTTAAGAACTTCCTTGCTAACCATCTCTCTTTTACCTCCTTGTTTTATTTATATATTCGGGGAGAGCATTCCCGGATATATCTGCCTGCTGTCCAACTTCTCTTCTGTTTATCTCACAGAATAGCAACAATAATTCTTTAGATATTTTCCGCTCCTATTCTGCTTTGTTTCATAAAAGGAGCACTTCTGCGAAAAAACGTCTGAAAACAGCAAAAAAGCAGCCTGCAGATATCTGCTGACCACTTTTTCTGACGGTTTATTTTATACCACGACTTCACTGTGGAGGAAAGTTTTTTGATGTTTTATTACGTCTATAACTATATGTTTTGAAAATCCCACGACAAAAAGCACAGCGCCGCTCCGGCTGCTGCGTTCTTTTCTTATCTTATCTCTCCATACCTATTTGTACCTGCTTACTGGCTTTTCAATCTCAGGTCAGGCTCCTCGCCCCTTTGTCCTGCCTCCAGCTTTCTGTTCTTTCCCCTGTTCCTTATGTCAGGTTTGCCCCATTGCAAACACCCCGTTGATCTGCTCTCTTTTCTGCTCCATAGTGGAATGCACATACAATCCCAGGGTCACTTTTACATTGGCATGTCCCAGAATCTCACTGAGACTTTTCACGTCAAATCCCTTCCTGACACAGCGGCTGGCAAAATAATGCCGCAGCATGTGGAACCTGAACCGCCCTATGCCGCAGGCTTTCAACAGCGCCCCAAAACGGTACTGCACCGTCCGGGCCTCCGCCCAGGCTTTCCGTTTTCCTGCCACCAGGTAGGCCTCCTCCCCTCCCTGATGCTTCTTCAGAAGTCCCAGAACCCCGGCAGGTATGGGAATGTTTCGGACTGAGGAGAGCGTCTTGGGCGTCTGCACCTGCACCAAAGTGCTGCAGCCCTCCTTCCCCCACTTTTTTATCCGCTGCATGTTCCGGCGCACCCGCAGCACACCCGTCTCCAGGTCAATATCTCCCCATTTCAGTGCACAGAGTTCCCCTATGCGGATCCCTGTGCAGCAGGCCAGAAGCACACCCAGGCAGGTACTGTCCCCTGCGTGTTCTGAGAGATATTCCATCAGCTTCTCCATGGTCTGGTCGGAAGGCACCTCCACCGGCTTCCCCCGCCCTGCCTTTCCTGCCCGCAGCACCGGCAGCACCCGCCCGTGCTCCAGGGACATATGCCGGAAAGCCTGCCTCAGCACCATCCCAATGCTGCAGGCGTAGGAAGAAGAAATCTTTCCGCCGTCACGCTTCCTGTGCAGCCCTTCCAAAAAAGTGCTGCAGGAAGCACTGTCAAAGGTCTCCCCATCCCTGTCTCCAATGTTTCCCCGGATATGCCGTTCCACAATCTGAAAATAACAGGCGTAGGTAGACTCCTTCCAGGCCCCTTTTTTCTCCTCCAGCCACTGGTCCACAATTTCTCCCACTGTCAGGGCACAGCCATTCCCGTCCGGCCTCCTCCTGTTTTTTCTGCTTTTCCCGATCCTTTTCTTCCTGCTCCTGATCCAGCTCCTTTATCAGTTCCAGTACCTTCTCCCTGGCCTCCTTATAACTGCGCCCGTACACGGAACGGTATCTCGTCTTTCCGTCACTGGAGACCCGGATCCTCACCCGGCCCTCCCATCTTCCATCCTTCCTCCTGTAAATATTCAGTCCCTTCTTTGCCATGGCTTTCTCCTTTTGTACCGGCCATCATACTGACCATGTTTTTGACGGTTTATGGGCCGTCTACACTGCCCTGTACCGACCTTTTTAAGCAGATTTTACAATATCTGACAGACGGTTTGAAGAAAAATTTATAATTTACGGTTGAAATATGGATCCAAGCGTGATATGATGACTTTAGTGCATTGTCCATATAGCTCTTAACGCAGATACATAGTATTTTGTTTTTCGCAAATGTGCTCCTTTTACGAATTTTTGTCGGTTTCGATATATTTAATTTCCATGCAGTGCTGTGTTGTCATATTACCATTGTACACCGTGCTGTCTTCTCCATGAAGAAAAATCCCGGCCCAAAGCACTTGTAACACCATCGGCTCGATTTGTGCTTTATACCAGGATTCATCATTTTTCACAATATCTATACTTTCATATAACACTCGCAGGTTGAAAAACCTTATAAAAATTTCGTATCACACTCACAAGTTGAAAAAATTTATAAAGATTTCATATTACACTGGCAGATTGCAAAAACTTATAAAGAGAAGCTCTCTGCACAGAGTGGAATGGCATGAATGAGGCATGGATTCAAGAACAGGTTTTACCTCTTACCTTAACCATGCATTCTTTTCCACAAAAAGCAATGCCGTAGCAGCTAACCACACTATAATCTTCGTCTTCGAGCTCTGCCACGTATTTCCTGTCTTCAATCTGTCCCAGGGCCTCGGCCGCCTTGGCATCCAGATCCCTCAGCCGCTTTGCCACCTTAAATTCCACTACAAACGCTTCCTTCCGTTTCGACACCGGCTTCACAAACAGATCGCTTCTGCCCATTCCCGCCTCCCTGTTTGACTTGGTCCGATAGCCTTTCATCGGAGACAGCAGGCCGGCCACCAGTCCATGGTAATAACTTTCCTGTTCGTCAAAGGAACTGATGGTCTCAAGGAGAATACGGTTCAGCTCCTCCTCAACCACCGCCGCATCCTTGTCCACAAATGCCTTATACAACCGTGTCAGGTTGTCCGTCTGGATCTTCTCCTGAAACCAGGACATGATTTTCTCCCGAAAAATGTAATTCACTTCCAGATTCGGAATCTGTAATGTCAGCCAACGCTCCCCCAAACCACCTTTCAACTGTTCGTTGACCTTTCTGAAATATCCCGTAAAAAACAGGAAATTCCAAAGATTATCCGCAGACTTATAAATTTCATCATAGGTTATGTCCTCATGAACAGGCTTCTCTATGGTCCCACCGGATATCAGGTTCTCTATTTCTCCCCTGGCGCTGTCGTCCGCTCTTTCGATCAGCTCGCGGACAATGCTGTTGGAAGAAGTATTCGCCCAATAAGGTCTGGGATGACAGTTTTCGTTTGCCTGCAGATGATCCATAAACTGAATCACACTCCATGGATTATAAACATTTGTGCTGCCAAATACATATCCATTGTACCATTTTTGAAAGACTTCATACTTGTGCGGAAGACGAAAATCCTCACACATCTTTTTTACCTGTTCTTCCGTAAAACCAAAATACTCGTCATAGCCCTCATCCAAAATAGATGTGACTTTCAGGTTGTTCATGCCGGTAAAAATACTTTCACGGGTAATCCTGAGGCAGCCCGTTACCACCGCAAATTCAAGGCTGCTGTTGGTCTTAAACGCAGCTTCAAAAAGCGCACGGATAAAGTCCACCATTTGCCCATAAAAACCCTTTCTAAAAGCATTTTCCAGTGGAACATCATATTCATCAATCAGTATAACTGCTTTTTTGCCGTGATACTGCTCCAGACATCTTGACAGAAATTGAATGGAGCGGCAGAAAACCTCCTGACTGGCTGTCTGGTCAATAATATGGTTGAATATGTCTCTGTCCGCCTTCTTCATATTCCCCTTTAGAAGGTAATCATGTCTGTCATACTCCATCCGTATCTGCCAGATCAGCTGGCTGTATACCCCCTCAAAGGTGGGACGTTTTCCGGCCTTCAGGGACATGGCAATCACAGGATACTGCCCCATATGGGACAATATTCTGTTCCCAGCTCTCATAATGTCCAGTCCGTCAAAAAGCCCCGCATGGTCTATTTTTCTACCCTCATTATCACGGGTATCCTCAAAAAAATACTGGAGCATGCTGAGGTTCAGGGTTTTGCCAAAGCGTCTCGGCCTTGTAAACAGATTGACGTCTCCCTTGACTTCAAGAAGCTTCTTTATAAATTCTGTTTTATCTACAAAATAATAATCTCTTGTGACCAGTTTTTCAAAATCGTCAACCCCCACGGGCAATGCTTTGACAAACATGGTTATACCCCCTGCATTTTGCTTATTACTTATTACTTTCTGCTTTTTGCTTTCTGTTTATAGTTTCCCCCCATTTGACTGTTTCCTATGATAAAAATTCCTGCAGAGACCTGGAGCCGGAGAAACTGCTTCCAGTCCCTCCGGCTCCCTATGAGATTCATATTCCCTTCACTGTCGGACAGCCATTACATCCAGCCATTGTAAAGATTGCCGTTGCCAAGACCTGTGCCGTATTTTCCTGCAGCCGTATAGGAATATCCCTTGCTGACCGCATTCTCCGCAGCATAGTTGATCATGGACGCCTGTGTGGAAACTTTATATGCATAGGAACCGTTTCCGTTAAACAAGCTCTTCACGGTAGTCATTTCAGACTTCATAAAATCATCCTTGTCCAGGGAAAGTGTACCGTCACCGTTGATGCTGATGCCCACGGCCAGAAGGGACTTCAGATTGCTCGTGGTCTCGTTCAGCATGGTGGCCGTCCTGCGCTCGACAGCATTGTCATCCACTTTGTCCGTAGCCGTTACCAAAGCGTTGTAATTTGTCACAAAACTATTGACAGCACTGTAGATAGCATCCCTGTCATAGTCTTTGACTGTGGTCTCCACCCCATTCTCATCCTTGGTTGTGATATCCTTCTTGGCAAACACGGATTTGGAACCGGTAGCCAGAAGGGCATCGGCAGAGTTCTTCAGGGCATCAGTGGAAGTCTGTACCTTATTATATGCCTTGGTATCTTCCTTGCTCAGCGCTGTGGTGCCAGTCCCGCCCGTCTTGTCCGCACTGCTGTTCTTCGCAATGGACTTCACAGAGCTGTTGGCGCTGCCGCCGAAATAGGCTTTCATCAGCTTTCCATAACTTCCGTTCTTGATACTGGCATAGTCAGACAGAAAATTACTTCCCGCCACGCCCGCTGCACCGCTTCCCAGACTGGAAAAAAGAAAAGACATATCTGGTTTAGCCTGTATGTTGATGCTCATATTCATACCTCCTTTTCTAGAATTTTCTAACTGGAAGTCTTCACAGGAAGCCAGTGATACAGAAACCAGGACATGATCCTGGCTCTCCCGCCAGTACTTCCTATGATTACTTTATCATATATATCGTAAAAAATCATCCCTAAATTTACCTAAACTGGAAAAAACTAATGCCCATACCTGCTCTTCCGCTTTTTCAACTACGCTTTGCCGCCTCCCCTGTCTGAAGCAGACTGTCTTTGCCAAGGATTCAGTTCCTTATTCCGAAAAGCCTGGACAAAATCCCCTTCTTCTTTTTAGGAGTTTCCGCAATGTGCCCAGGTACTTCCACTTCTGCTGCTGTTTTCTTCCCCCTTAAATCCGATTCAAAATAAGTTTCAACCGCTCCCTTCGTAATTGCTTTTGTGACTGCATCCAAAAAAGCTCTTCGATCCGGCACTTCTATCTCATAGGACGTATTATCCCTTGTATTCCACAAAATCCCCTTTTGCTTCTGCATTGCCACCATATAGCTGGCGCACTGCAGAAAATGTTCATGTGTCAATTCCGATACGAATTTCAATTCATAAACAATATCCTCCTTCACAGCATCAGCAAAACCCTTCACAGAAAACTGGACTTTATGAGTTCACTTTGTTCTTCATCCACAAAGGGAGTCTCCACCTGCATCCTGTATCTCTTCTGCCTGGTGTCAAGCGAAACCAAGAATAATATTTTCTCATCCAATGTGCTGTTTTTTATCTCGTCTGTATACAATCCGTGCAATTCCGGATTCAGTGAAATCTTTAATCTGATTGCTGCATCTATCTGATAATTGTCGAAATAAACTGCCTCCTGGTATATTCCAATACAGGGAGACAAATCTATCAGCGCATCCCTGTTTTTTACATCAATTACAGAAGAATCTTCCGATATCAGTCTATTGATTTTCAGTAAGGAAAAACATTTTTCTACATCCTCTTTATATTTGAAATCAAACATTTCACTGATATCCAAATCCTCAAATTTATGATTTTTGTCATGAATTTTTGAAAGTGTTCTCTCAGACAGCATGGCCTCATCCGATTTGACAAAAATAATATGATTTTTCCCACGGCTGGCCGCGACACAGAAAATGTTTCTCAAAATAAAATAGGATTGCTGTGGCTTTGAAATCCTTACGCTCCAATAGCTTTCCGTAAAATCAAAGATAATACAAACTTTTCTTTCCAACCCTTTACTGCTGTCATATGTTGTAAATATCGCAGAATCTTCTTTGGGTTCCGTTTTTCCCATGGAATCATTATCGGATATGGTTGCATATACTGTCTGCTTATTGAATTTCTGCGGATACCTTTCTTCCAAAGTATTTAATGTATCGGCCATTGTCCCTGTTCTTGCTCCCAGGCACAGAACATCCCTGGGATTCTGTTCTGCCAAAAACTCCAGGACCTCTTCCTTCGCCATTTCTTCCACTCTGCAGCAGGCATTCACTCCCCTGATTTCTTTTTTCCACACTCTTCCAAGCATTGCTGCCAGAGCATCAGACAGGCGAAAACACTGGGTAAACCTCAGCCTAAGGTGATCTTCAAGAAATTCCTTCATAAAAGATTCGACATTCAATGTCGTTTTATCGTATATTTTCTGTTCCATATCCCCCACTGCGATAATCTGCATATTGGGGTTACAGTCTTTTATAAGCCACAGCAGATCTGCCAGCTCCTGTTCAATGTCCTGATACTCATCAATAATCAGAATATCATATTTATTGATTGAAGGTTTCCGCTGAATAAAAGTCTGTATGAGATCGGAAATTCCTGCAGATACGCCATTTCTGCTTAAAACCATATAGGCAAACCCATGATAGTTCGTTACTGTCACATTCCTCTTTTTTATTTTGGACTTTGCATCCAGTTTCAGAAGTCTATTGTATGTCAGATACAAAACCTTTTTCGTACCTGGCAGCGCGTTGCACAAATTTTGAATGGCAGTGGTTTTTCCGCTGCCTATGCAGGCATCTACAAGAATATTTTTTCCCTGCAATGCTTCTTCTATAAATTGCTGCTGCTCATCTGACAGCATTACGCTAAATGTTGTATCCATACAGAATTCCCCTTTTTTGTCTTTGGCAGTTTCGTTTTATCTACCACTTTCCCAGAATCTTATCTAAGAATAAATCATATTGAAGCTTTATACCAGGCTTACATATCTCATTTTTTAAAAAGTCAAATAGTTTTTTACTGTCTTTATTCGCATATAAATATATTTCTTTTGCCAGATAATATGCAATAAAATATGCTGCAAAATATCCTGGATTTGATACAAAAAAATGAGGTTTTATCCATCCCTCTCCTTCGGGTTCTCCCACAAGATCACATGCCTTTTTCCACTCTTTATCGAAATCGGGCGTCTCAGTCTTATAAATATTTTCTTCAAACCGCGCACAACACAGCAAATAACTTAGCTGTGCATTTGCTTTTAAAAACCACATATCTTTATCGATCCCTAAAAAACAGGTTAAAAAATCTTTCGTATACACTTGATTTTCAAATATCAGCGCTATGGTTTCCTCCACAATTAAATTAAACGGTTCTCTTTTTCCATTTATATCCTCTTCCGCTATATTACTATAATAAAATGCGTGTCCAATTTCATGCATAAACACAGAAAAGCCTGACAAACCAGACACTTTATTCATCAGCACATGAACATCATCGGGAATACTAATTGGAACACATGCTCCTATATAAAACTCAGGGAGATCCTTGTCGTGAATATGAATATTGTCTAGATTTAGATTCCAGTAATCACTTACTTGTTTAAGAAGCGTATTCTGATTTTCGGCATATAGCAAAGCATTCGTTGATATTTCTGAAAGCATTTTTTTCAACTGCATCATATCCGTCCGGGGTCTTCCAATATGTTTCGCAGAAACTCTATTCAATACAGTGTCTTCAATGCCCCAAAGATCATATTTATAATCCAAATAATTTCCATAGCCAGCAGTTTTTGCATATTGATTGCGATGACAGATAAGTTTTTGTAATCGCTCACCATATTCGTGTCTGTTCAATCGCTTCCTTACATATCTAAATTCTTTTTCTTCTCTATCAATCAAAAAGGCAAGTTCTAAATCACCTGCGTATTTAATATCATTTTGATACACTCCACCTACAGGATTTTGCCTCTCTTTACAAAAAGAATTTCCTGCCGTCCTGTATAGTTCCTTCTTTTTGTTAAAATAAGAGTTATAATCTCCATTACGCCAGTATAAGAATTCTGCCTTACGTTCTTCTTGAATAAAATAGTTCATGCCGTTCATAAAAACTTCCTCCAGCCAATTCATTACTTATAAAACGGAGCTGCTGACAGTTTTATTATACCGCCAACAGCTCCTTAAATCAATGATATAAATGAAAAAATCACAACCCGGCTTCCTCGCTCCGCCGCTGAGCCTTCTCACTTGCTGCTTTTCTTTTCCTCAGTCTTTGAAGAGGTACTTGAACTCGTATCCTTGTCATCCCCGACCTTTTTATCCAGTGTACTGGAAAACAGTCTGGAGAGAGAATCTGAATAGCTGCCGTTGCTGGTATATGTTGTCCCCTTAACCCTTGCCGCCGCATTTGAGGCAACACGGCTAAGACCATCCGCCTTTTGGGAAATCTTATCGGCAAAAGAGCCTGAGCCGGTAAACAGTGACTTTAAAGTGGTAACATTGGCTTCCTTAAAAACATCCTCATCCAGCTCCAGCCTGTTACCTGTCCCTATGTTGATCCCCACTTTTGAAAGCAGGTTCTCAACGCTGTCCGTTATGCCAGTCATCCACATTGCATTGCGGAGTACATTTTTCGTATCGGAATCGCCCGCCTGCACTACCACATCATTATAATTATCAATAAACGATTTTACCGCCTTCGTAATGGAATCCCAGTCATAATCCTCTACCTGGGTTTCTTCCCCCGTTTCCTCATCTTTTTTCTTGATCTTCTTTTTCTCCCAAAGAGAAGGATTGTTCAGGGCATCCGCTGACTTTTTAAGGGAATCAGCGCTTGACCGCATAAGCGTCAGTTTCTGTCTGCTGTCCCCTGACACAGATGCGTTTTCTGCATCCTGTTTTGCATAATAGGCTTTCAGCAGCTTTCCGTAACTTCCGTTTTTAATAGAGGCATAATCTGAAAGCAGATTGCTGGAAGGATTGGCGGCTCCGCCCACAAGGGCAGAGAAATCATAACTCGTATCATAATTTGGATAGCTCACATAATCATTAAAATTAACTGCTGACACAGGCATTCCCTCCTATAAACGAATATCCACCGACACATAGGACGTCAGCTGCCGTGGTGTAGTCCCAACTGCCACCGTGCCATTGGAAACAGAAAGATCTGATTGTGCATCAACTCTTTCTCCCTGTGAATCTGTACCTGACACATTCTCATCTGCATCTTTTTCGTTTATGGACTTTGCATTCTTATCGGCCTTATCCTCCGTTTCTTCCCTGCTGTCCGCCTTTGCTGCTTCCTCCATTGTTCTGCTTGCGTCTGCCAGCGTGAAAAGCTGTGACGATGCCGCTTCCTGTGCTTTCTGTTCTGTCTCGGCAAGTTCTTCTTCTTTTTTCCGCGTATCGCCGCCTATCGCCTGATCCAGCTTGATTTCAGATTTCAGGATTCCGGATCTTCCTTCCATTTTTGTTGCCACGCTGCCCTGGACTTTTGCCTGCTTTATGGAACTGTCCGCAGAGATCATCGCTGTCATGCTTGCCTGGGAAAGCCCGGTGCCTTTGCCTCCCGCTTTTGTATTTCCTGTACCGCCCAGCATACCATCCATAGAAGAACTTTTCGCCTGCTGTTTCTCCTTGCGCTGTTCCATTTGATGTTGCCTTAACTGCATATTCAGGTCATTAATCTGCTGCTGTATTTCCTGCCGCTTTTTCATTTTTTCTTCTAATGACATATTCTCATTGGAAGAAAGCTCCTGCAACTGCTTTTGCGCATTGGCAATCTGGTTCTGAATATTCCGTCCGTAAGAGTCCGTTGCTTGATTCATTCCCATTTGCTTCATTTGCGTGTTTGCCCCATTGATACCGTTAATTGTCATTTTCTTTTTCCTCCTGACTACTGTTTCGACATTTTGCTGCAGAGACAAAAGCGATATGCTGTCAAACAACCTTTTTCTGCTGTGAACCCAAAATAATACCCCTCATGCCAGACCGATTTTCTGACATGAGAGGCTTTTTTCATTCCATCATCAGCATCACGCTGAGGCGAAATTCATTCTCTTTTAAGTCAATGGCTATATCCCCCGAATATTTCCTCGCCACCATACGGATATTGGATAACCCATATCCATGACCTTCCGTTTTTTCTTTTGACGTGACAGGCAGTTCCCGTTCTTCATCCCATTGCAGATTTCCGGTAAAGCTGTTGCTTATCTCGATCATATAGGCATTATTACTGTGGTAAGAAAGGACGGATATATATGACGCTTCGCCCCTTCCTGCATTTTCCATTGCATTCTGTAGGGCATTGTTCAATATCACGCTGACATCAAAAGCGTTGATGTTCGTGCCAGTAGGATAATAAAAATCTGACCGGAAGCGTATTTTCCTTTTCTCCGCTTCATCTTTCGCTTCCTGAAGAATCACATCCGTCACCGGATTTCCGCTTTTTATCTCCTCTATGGCCGAAGAAAGCGCCGATTTTAATTCCCTGCTATATTGCGCTGCTTCCTCCACACTGTTTCCTGCATAAAGCCTTTCCAAGGTAAGGATATGATTTGTCATATCATGCCTGATACTGCGTATGTTCTGGTATAGGCTCTCCACCTGCCCGATATGCCTTTCCATGCTGCCAATCTGTGTGGCAAGCAGTTCATTTTGCAGTTTTTCTTCCTGACCTGCCTTTATTTTCTGAAACAGTACAGTCACCACAACTATTGTAATAATAGATACGCCAAAATATAGAAATGCCAGTCCATTGTACAGGCCAGAAACAGGCTCCATCCAACTCATCCCTGAACTGGTCTGATACTGTATCATAATTCCGTATCCGATCATTCCTGTAAGCGCCGGCACAAGCAGCATCAACATCTCTTTTACGCTCATCTCATTTCTTTTGTAGACATAGGGTTTTACGATACTTCTTACACTAACTCCCAATAATACAAAGCCGATTACAATATCCAGCAATTCAATGACGCCAAATGCAATAAGAGCAATGACCGGATTTTCTGCCAAGGTATTTGTTTTATTCACGAGACGTATCAATTCCGTTATAATCCTCGCCATACAGACGGACAGATGACGCAGTGAAAAAAAAGTTGCCGCTATAAATATCTTCTGCCTGTAATTCCTGCGGTCTATCTTGCACATGACAAGAAAAGCTGACAAAATCCCTAAACCGTATGCTGCAAATGTATTTATCTCAATCGACACAAAGTACAGAATCAGCATTACGACAAAATAAGAGAGTCCAATACAAAGCGCCCCTTTTTTATTCTCTATGAACGGCTTGGCAAAGCGATATAAAATGTATCCTGTCCCATATAATTCCACAATGGTGCAAAGAGCAGATACAGTCTCCCAATACATGTCCATATGTTCCATCTATCTTCTCCCTTTGCTTTGGTTGTACCTCAGATAGGCTCTCACAAATTCTCTGTAATTCTGCTTCGCAATGAGCGCCTGCCCTTTTTCCAGATAGACAGTTGACGCATTATATTTCTTTATAAATCCGAAATTCACAAGAAACGACCTGTGGGTGCGGTAAAATTCCGCTCCCACCTTTTCTTCCAGTTCTCTCATTTTCCCGTAATATTCTATATCCGCATCCACCGTATGCAGAATTATTTTCCGGTCAAATACCTCCGCATAAACGATATCAGAGATGTTGACAGTGACATGCTCTCCGCCTGTGGTGATCACCAGACCAGGCTTATCCCTTGTGCTTCCGTTGTCCGACATTCTCTCCCTGTCCTCAAGCTGTCTGACCGCGTTCTGCAAAACCTCCGCAAACTTTCCGTCATCAAAAGGCTTTACCAGATAATGGAATGCCCCCACATCAAAGGCCTGAAACACAAAATCTGAAAGTGCGGTCACAAATATGATAATGACCGCTTTGTCCTGCTTACGAAGCTCCCTTGCAGTTTCCATGCCGTCCTTCCTCTGCATCTGAATATCCAGCAGCAGAATGTCCGGCTTTTCTCCGGCTGAAAGCAGTTTTTCCCCTGACTGCCACAGAGATACGTCCGCTTGGGGATAGAGTTTCACAGTCTTTTCTGCAAGCAGTTCTCTGATTTCTTTTTCATCATCGCATATGGCTATCCGCATTTTCTTGCTCCTCTTTCTGAATATCGTATTGTACCAAACCGCTTACGCCACAGCAAGTTTTAAAAAATTTCTGTACAATCGTGAAGAATTATACCGCCAACAGCCCTGTAAATCAATGATGCGGATAACCGTGAATTTATTGATGTTCTGCCCGACGCTTTAGATTTGACGGGAGAAAGAGCGCAAAAAAGACTTTTTAATGGACAGTGTTATATAAATTTATCACCTTCTTGAACTATTCTTATGGGTTTTGCCGGCACGCCCGCCACTATCATCTTATCTTCAACGGATTTTGTCACCACTGCTCCCAAACCCACAAAGCCGTTTGTTCCCACACTGAGTTGATTTTTTACGATTCCGCCCGGTGCAACATATGCCCCATCCTTCAGTTTTGCACTTCCGCACACCACAGCGCCTGCAACCACGCACACAGACCTGCCCAGCTGCACATTGTGGGCAATATGGACCAGATTGTCAATTTTTGTATTATCTCCAATGACTGTATTGTCGATTGTTCCTCTGTCGATACAGGTGTTTGCCCCGATTTCCACGTCACTGCCGATTTCCACACCGCCGAAATGTTCCACTCTGACAATTCCATTTTCACTGAAATAATAGCCAAAACCATCTGCTCCAATCACTGCGCCAGAATGGATGATGCAGTTTCTGCCGATCTTTACCTGATGAAAAACAGAGACATTATGTCCGATAATACTGTTATCGCCAATTTCCACATCTTCACCGATAAACGTATGCTCTCCCACGGAGACATTTCTGCCAAGTTTCCCTTTAATTACCGCGCTCCTGGCGATTGACGATTCACCAGACTCCCCCCAGAACTTTTGGAGAATGCTGAAAAAGACCTTTTTGGGTTCCCCGGTCAAAATGAACACAGGCTGTTCTATAAGGCATTCAACCGGTTTTTCCGAGACAATAATATTGCATTTATGACCGGAGAAGCCACTAAGGCAGCCCTCCACAGGTTTCTTCAGCCATGTGATACAGTTATCTTTTGGAATGTTCAGAGAACAGAATCCGCCAACTGCCGCATTCCCGTCCCCCACTGTCTGAAATCCACAGTTCTGTCCAGACAAAAAATCTCTGATCTCTTTTAGAGAAACCTGTGTCAGCATAATATACCTCCCTGCCCATTGGAGCTGTCCGTCAAACTAAAAATCGCTTCTAGATCTGTAATATTTTCCTTAAGGCACTCATAGCGGAATATGTCTGCCTTTTTCACAAAATCTGCCACAGTGTCGTGAATATTTTTTTCTTCCTCATGATACCAGAACGCATGGGTAAGTATATGAAGCCGATGAAACTGCCCTGAGGCGACAATCTCCTCCACAGGCTCCCGCCACCTGCGCCTGGAGTCGGACAAATATTTGAAATACTTGAAATAAACCCGCCCATAGCTGTTTATCATTCCCGGAATTGTAAGATCTGCATCAAGGACTGCCCTGCCCGGTCTGTGCATGGAGACAACATCCACCTTAGACCCCACAGCGGTACTCAACAGATCCGCTTCGTCCAATATTTTCTGTCTCAGGGAATCTAAATCCCCTTCCAGTTCCGGATAGCGCATCTCATCAAAATGCAGTCCAATGGCATGTCCACAGCTTTTAATCTGTCTCAAGGCACCTGAAATTTTTCCCGAAAACACATTGTAAAAATCTGATGTCAGCAGAACAAAGTAGGTGGCCGTCACCCCCCCGTCCCGCTCCAGTGCAGCCATCTGAACAGCCTTATTTATATCATAGTCAATGTCGTGGCGCAGGATAACACAACGTGTATAATCACTCCATCCAGTATAGTCTGTAAACTCATACCCCTGCACCCGCAGCTGCTCTAGCAGTTCTCTATAGGCATGATATGTAAATTTCATATTTCAACCTCTGCAAAAATCTTCTCATTTACCGGACAACGCTTCCTTTAAGGCAGTAACCGTCCTGTCTATCTCCTCCTCTGACAGATAAGGATGAATGGGCAGGCACAGCACGCTTTTACAGAGCTCTTCCGTCACCGGACAGTTCGCCTCCGCACTTCTCGTGCCGGCAAACGCCCCCTGTTCGTGCATGGGTTTCACGTAGTAGATCATTGTGGGAATCCCTCTGTTTTTCAGATATGCCTGAACTTCCGCACGCTTTTCAGGATCCGGCAGCTGGACTGTATACTGTGCCCAGGACGAATAATATTCCCCGGATACGGCAGGAAGCACCAGTCCTTCCGTTCCCTGAAGCTTCTCTGTGTAGAGGGCTGCGGCTCTGTTCACATGGTCCAGCTCATACTCCTGAAAGGCTTCCAGCTTCGGCAGCAGAATAGCCGCCTGCAGCGTATCCAGACGGCTGTTCATCCCAATCCTTACGTTGTCATACTTGGAATAGATGCCCTTACCGGTACTCTTGCCGTGAACGGCAATGGAACGGCAGAGATCGGCTATATGGTCATCATCCGTAAATATCGCACCGCCGTCCCCGTAGCATCCCAGGGGTTTGGCAGGGAAAAATGAGGTGGTGGATATGTCCCCGAAACTGCAGGCACGGCGTCCACGGTACATGCCACCAAAGCCCTGAGCACCGTCCTCCAGCAAAAGAAGCCCATATTCCTCACACACGGAGCGGAGTGCATCATAATCGGCGGGAAGGCCGAACAGATCCACTGCTATCACGGCACGGGGTTTTAGACTCCCCTGGGCAAGAACCGTTTCTACTGCCCTGCGCAGACTCTCACAGTCAATATTATATGTGGCAGCAGACACATCCACAAAAACAGGGGTGGCCCCCACCCCCGCCGGACATTCTCCGGAACTGAAAAATGTAAAATCCGGGACAAATACCCCATCTCCCTCCCCCACTCCGTGGGCAAGAAAGGCAATTGTGATCGCATCCGTGCCATTTCCACAGGAAATGCAGTGTCTGACTCCCACATACTGGGCAAGCCTGGATTCCAGAAGCGACACCTGCTCTCCGGATATAAACTGGGTGGAGGATATAACCTGTTCAATATTTGCATCAATGGCAGGCTTCAGGTGGGTATACTGCCGTTTTAAATCTCTAAATTCCATTGTTTTCACTGCTCCTTATTCCATTTTTCTCCATACAAACCGGTTCACAGTATCCTTATAGGACTGTATAAGTTTCACCACTTTGGCGCTCACATTCGTATCCGTATAATCCGGAACAGCAATGCCATATTGACCGTTTTGGTTCATCTCTACCGCCAGTTCCACAGACTGCAGCAACCCCTCTGTGCTTATTCCTGAGAGAATAAAACAACCCTTATCCAATGCCTCCGGCCGTTCCGTGGATGTGCGGATACAGACGGCTGGAAAAGGGCGCCCTATGGATGTAAAATAGCTGCTCTCCTCCGGCAGTGTGCCGGAATCAGAGACCACCGCAAAAGCATTGACCTGCAGGCAATTATAATCGTGAAATCCCATGGGTTCATGGGCGATCACTCGCCGGTCAAGAACAAATCCAGACCGTTCCAGCTGCCTGCGGCTTCTGGGATGACAGGAATAGAGCACTGGCATGTTAAACCTTTCAGCCATGGCATTGACCGCCCGGAATAATGACTGGAAATTCTTCTCCGTGTCGATATTTTCTTCCCGATGTGCCGACAAAAGAATATATTTCCCTTTTTCTATCCTCACTCCTGTATCCTCACAAAGTCTCCCATGTATATCCGATCCCAAAATCTTCTGCAGATTATTCTGCAGCACCTCTGCCATGGGAGAACCTGTGACAAAAATGCGTTCTCCAGGAAGCCCGCAGTCGGCAAGATACCTTCTGGCATGCTCCGTATAGGCCAAATTCACATCGGAAATAATGTCCACAATGCGCCGATTGGTCTCCTCAGGCAAGCACTCATCCTTGCACCTGTTTCCAGCTTCCATGTGAAAAATAGGAATATGAAGACGCTTTGCCCCTATGACAGAAAGACAGGAATTGGTGTCACCCAGAACCAACACCGCCTCAGGCTGCATCTGCGCCATCAATTTATATGATATGCTGATCACATTTCCCATGGTAGAACCAAGGTCATCGCCCACGGCATTTAAATATACCTCCGGTTCCCCAATTCCCAGATCCCTGAAAAATATTCCGCTGAGATTATAGTCATAATTCTGCCCTGTATGGGCAAGAATGGTGTCAAAGCTGCTCCTGCATCTGCTGATCACAGCGGACAGACGGATGATCTCCGGCCGTGTGCCCACAATGATCAGCAATTTTATCCTGCCGTTGTTCTTCCAGTTTAAATCTTTGTATTCCACTGTTGACTATCGCCTTTCTCTGATTATGTCGGTTTTTGATCTTTTTTCCGCCCTCTTTATCCGTTAGGTTTCTATTTCCCTGTTTTTTCCGGAACCACCGGTTCATAGAAAGTGTCCGGGTGATCCGGGTTAAACACCTCATTAGCCCACATGACCGTGACTAGATTTTCCGTTGTGCTCAGGTTGATAATATTATGCGTATATCCTGGCAGCATCTGCACTGCCCTCATCTGTTCTCCTGTCACTTCAAACTCTACAACCGGATACTCTTTCCCGGTGTCCGGATCCATCCCCATGCGACGTTCCTGTATCAGACCATGCCCCGATACAACGATAAAAATCTCCCACTTACTGTTATGCCAGTGCTGTCCTCTGGTGGTTCCCGGTCCGGCCACATTGACAGAAATTTGGCCATAATCCAGTGTGCGGAACAGCTCCGTAAACTTTCCACGGCCGTCCACTTTGGAATCCAGGTCATAAGCCATCCTATCCACAGGCAGATATGACTGATATGTACTGTACAGCTTTCCTGCCAGAGATCCTTCTGGCATTCTGGGCAGAAACAACGTCCCCGGCATAGCCTTAAAAGAGTTTAAGAGCTTTACGATTTCCCCCAGGGTAACATTGTATGTCACGGGCACATAACAGTACTGTCCCTTTACCTGTGCCACTGCCTTCAATCCAGAGTGAAGTTCATCTTTAGGGTACTCACACCGGTGTTCCTTTCCCTCCAGGGCATCCAGCATTTCCTCTATCAAATCATCAATATAGAGAAGTTCCAGTTCTGTGCCGGGATCATTGACCGTATATTCCAGGTCGTTTGCCACCGCATTACAGAATGTTGCCACCGCAGAATTATAGTTGGGCCTGCACCACTTGCCAAACAGGTTTGGGAAGCGATATACCAGAACTTCTGCCCCGCTCTCCCGGGCATATCTAAAGAAAAGATCCTCTCCCGCCAGCTTGCTCTTCCCATACTCTGAGCCGGCAAACCGCCCAGACAGGGAAGCCTGGGAAGAACTGGCAAGCATCACTGGACATGTATTGCCACAGGCTTTCAGAGTGTTCAGCAGTGTAGATGAAAAACCAAAATTTTCCTCCATATACTGGGAAACTTTCCTTGGTCTGTTTACTCCTGCAAGATGAAAAACAAAGTCTGCTTTTCTGCAGGCGTGTTCCAGTTCCTCCTGGGATGAGCCCAGATCATAGTCATAGATTTCCGTTATGGAAAGTCCCGGCCTGGTTCTGTTTTTTCCATCTCTGATTTCTCTCAGATTCCATACAAGATTGCTCCCAACAAATCCTCTGCTGCCAGTTACAAGTATCTTCATGGCATCACCGCACCCTGGCGTCTCCGCCGTCCCCTTTCTGTGTTTTCAGCTGCTCCTGCACATAATCTGTGGACAAAATCTTTCTGACGATCCCCTCCGTGTCCAGAATTCTGGTATTGTGGGATGTATAGGCCTCGTCTGCCTCTGCAGCTATCTTTCCCTCCACAAAATACTGGTCATAATTCAGATCCCGGTTGTCTGCACTAACCCGGAAATACTCCCCCATATCTTCGCTGCGAAGCTTTTCCTCACGGGTCATAAGTGTTTCGTACAGCTTTTCCCCATGCCTGGTTCCAATGATCTGCACTCCTGTTTCACCAAAAAGCTGCTGCACTGCAACTGCCAGTTCCCCTATGGTTCCCGCGTCGGATTTCTGTACAAACAAGTCGCCGGGTTTTGCATGTCCGAAGGCAAACTTTACCAGTTCCACCGCTTCGTCCAGATTCATCAGGAATCTTGTCATATCCGGATTGGTGACTGTAACCGGCTTTCCGCTCCGAATTTGTTCAATAAAGAGAGGTATTACTGATCCTCTGCTGCACATTACATTTCCGTACCTGGTACAGCAGATCACCGTATCTCCCCGCTCTGCCGCTATCCTGGCGTTTGCCCTGACCACGTGCTCCATCATAGCCTTGCTGGTACCCATGGCATTGATGGGATAGGCCGCCTTATCAGTACTCAGGCATACCACCTTCTTCACTCCCGCCTCTACAGCAGCGTGAAGTACATTGTTGGTCCCTTCCACATTGGTCTGGACAGCCTCCATGGGAAAGAATTCACAGCTGGGCACCTGCTTCAGGGCCGCTGCATGAAATATGTAATCCACCCCTGGCATGGCATCCCGAACCGAATTCATGTCCCGCACATTCCCAATGTAAAACTTCACTTTCTTCGCACTGTCAGGATACTGTGCCTGCAGCTCGTGCCGCATATCATCCTGTTTTTTCTCATCTCGGGAAAAAATGCGGATCTCCCCGATATCCGTGTGGAGAAAGTGTTTTAACACTGCATGTCCAAAACTACCTGTTCCACCTGTGATCAGTAATACCGCACCATTAAAATCACTCATTGTCTCTAACCTCCATTGCTGCCAGGGAAATTTGTACACTTTCTATACACTGAAAGTAAAATAATCAGGCAGAACTCCACAGCTGCCTTCACCATCAATACATGGAAAGAAAACAGCTTCAAAACAGTGCTGACCAGTACTGCCGAAACAATTGCCAGCACCAGGACAGGCACGACATGCCTGACAAAACCTCCTGCCCTATTTCCCTTTAATTTAAAAGTCTTTCTACCGCCCGCAAAATAAACCAAAACAGAACACACACACGCCGCCGTGGCAGACCAGATATTCTGCCAGCAGCTGACAGCAGCTGCAAACACCATAAAATCTGTGACCACTGCAAACAGCTCAGGCAGAGAATACGCCAAAATAATCTTATATATTCTGACAGAATCCCGTAACGGGTCAAAATGCGTCCTGTGCTCCTCCTTCGAATCATACAGCGTTTCAATGGCTACTTCCCTTATACCAGTTCCCTGTCCGCACTCCAACAGCATATTTGTCTCATATTCAAATCTCTCCCCCTTTGTAGAAAGAATCCGCCGAAGGAAATCAACAGGTATCCCCCGGAGGCCGGTCTGTGTATCGGAGACTTTCAGGCCGCACAAACAGGAAAATACATGCCTTGTTATCTTATTTCCCATACGGCTCTTCCAAGGCACATCCTCCCCATCAAAGACCCTGCATCCCAAAATCAGGTCATGAGGATTTTCTTCCAGTACGCTCATGCATTTCCTGATATCCTGAAAGGAATGCTGCCCGTCGGAATCCGCAGTCACCACTCCTGCTGTCTCAGGATAATTTACCAATACGTAATTAAACGCATCTTTCAGCGCCCTCCCCTTTCCAAGATTCACCCCATGCCGGAGCACAGTGCAGTCCGGCAGGCCTTCCAGAGCTTTAAATATCTCCTCGTATTCTTTGCCACTGCCGTCGTCCACAACCACCAGGGGCATCCTTTTTTCTCTGGGCAGGCTCTCACAGAAAGACACAAATGCCGCATCCGGTTCATATGCGGGGATGATAATAGGAATCACAGCTTTTGACACAGAATTCACCGCACACCACCTCCCAACATATAGGGCACCTGGGAAGATGTCACCTGGTAAATCTGTCCGTTTTCCAGATTATTGTCAAACAGCGCACCATAACATGACTTAAAATCCTCATCCACATAGTCTATGGCAATATAGTTTACGCCAAGGCTGTCCACATGGCTCCGGAATTCCTCCTGGGTAAAAATCCTTGTGTAGGAATCTCCTTCCCAAAGCACAGTGCTTCCATAGCTGCACTCCCAGGGCACACTGTAATAGGGATATAGAAGATAGGTAAACTCATTTACAGGTACATGGGGATATCCCTCTCTGTGTATTAGAAGAACCCTGCCCCTCTCATAGAACTCTTCCACTTTTCCCTTCGTGTCCAACTGATCTGCAAGTCCCTGTAACGGCCCTCTGTGTGTCATGGAAGCTGCTGCGTATCCTCTGGAAAAAAGCATCCTGTATTCCCCAAATTCAGTACACAGAATTAGTGCCGCCATCAGCCAGGCAGCTCCTGTCTTTCCAATCTCCTGGACTGAAACAAGAATATGCACCTCCCTGTGCGCCATACGGTTCTTTACCTGAGAAAAGAGGCAAAATATGCATCCATCTCATCCATGAGAACTTCTTTTTTATAATGGCGTTCACAGTAATCCCGGCTGTTTCGACCCATTTTTTCCAGGTCCCCTTCCATAACTCCTGCGATGCTCTCTGCCAGTCCATTGCTGTCTCCAATCTCACAACATACACCGCAGCAGGCTTCCTCTATGATTCTTTTCGTCTCTCCTCTGTCCGCCGCAATAATGGGCATTCCACAGGCCATATAGCTCTGCAGCTTTGCAGGTATGGTTTTCTCCCAGAGTTCCGTGTCTGTAAAGGAAAGGAAGGCCCCATGACAATGAGACAATATCTCAGGTATCCTCTCCGGCTTCTGTCTGGGAATCATGATAAAACTGTCCTTCACTTTCCTGCGGGCAATCTCCCGCTGAAACTGTTCCTGATACCTCCCGTCTCCTACAATCACAAACTGAACAGGCCTGCTCAAGTTCATATTTCGGAGCTTTTCTGCCGCCTGGGGCAAAATGTCCAGTCCTTGAGCCGTTCCTATGTTTCCGGTAAAGGCGATCTTAAAACTGCTGTTATCTGGGAGGACATTCTCCACCGGTCTATAAAATTCTTCTGCGTACTGGGGCCAGTAATGAACTTTTCTCCTGTCCACTCTTACCTTTCTGTTGACGATCTCCCGGGAAAAAGAAGGAGATGTGGTGAAAATCCGGTCCGCATTTTTATAGATATAATCCACCATAAGATCAATGGGTTTTATCAGGAACCTGTTATGGATCCCTGTCACTGTCTCCACATTCTCGGGCCAGAGATCCTGGACATAGAGAAAGTGTGGAACATTATGTTTTCTGGCATACCAGCAGCCAATAAGAGCCTGTGTCATAGGGCTGACTTCATATGTGAACACCAGATCAGCGTGAATGTTATGGTATAGATTCCAGAACCATCCACTGGCAGTAAAAGAGCAATAATTTACCGCCATTCCAATACTGCCTGTTCCTCTTGGGATCAGTGGAATCCTTATGATATCCATTCCCTTCCACTTCTCCCGCCGCTTTTTTCCATATCCATATCCTTTAAAAAACTTACCCATGGGATAGTTGGGAATCCCTGTGAGAACAGTAACTTTATAGCCTCGTTTAACCCACTCCGCCGCCATGTCATTGATCCGAAATGTTTCAGGATAAAAATACTGAGAGACCAGAAGGATATGCGGGGAACCTTCTGTGGCCGTTTCTCTCCCCCCGCCTTCCGTGGCTGCGATAGATTCCTCCAAGGTGTGAACGCGATACTCAAGTCCCTCATAGACGGAAAGTTTCTGGCTGTATACGCTGTTTCCAAAGGCCTTGTGAACCAGATTCCCCACCTTTCCCGGAAGACAGGATGCCAGCCCCACAACCGGCTTTAAAGCTTTCACTGTGTGTACCTTCTTTCCGGCCGCTGCGGCGATGGATCTTACCATCTGAAATGTATTGCTGTACTGTTCATTCTGGGGAAAATAAATGCCCCCCTGGCCGCTGAGGGCCAGTTTACAGACAAACTCACACAGACTGTCAATGTGGAGCATAGAGCGCCTGTTATCGACTTCCGGAAATAAAGGAAGCCTTCGGGCCATTTTGCTAAGCACAGGATAATTGCCTTTTGATCCCCGCCCAAAGATCATGGGAGGCCGAAGTACTGAAACGGCAAAGTCCTCTTCGGCAAGTTTTCTGACACCCTGATCCGCCTGCCACTTACTGTCTCCGTAGAAATTTGCAGGACTGGGTTGGGTGTGCTCGTCTATGACTTTCTCCTTCCCGTATGGAGCAGAATCTCCATAAATAATCATACTTGACATAAAAATAAACTGCCTTACACCGGCCATTTTCGCTTTCTGTGCCGTCTCTATGGCAAGGTCTGTGTTCACTTCATAATATCTTGCCTTTTCTGCTTCACTGGCTTTTCCAACATCCGCATGAGCGATGCCCGCCACATGAAAAACAGTATCATATGAAGAAAAATCGTATTCCCTCCAGGCACCCTCCACCATATCCAGAGTATCCACTGTGAGATTGGGGTAATGCTCTCCGGCCCATGCCGCAAAGCTCTCTCCGATATAACTGTGAGCTCCTGTTACCAGAACTTTTTTGTATACATTAAGGTCTATGTGAAAAACTTTATGGAAGCCATAGTCCTCAAAATCCTTTGACATTGCAGCCCTCAGAGCTGCTGCATCCGGTACAGTGTCAACAGCTCCTGAGGCACTGTCGGCAGCTGCACCGGACTTCCTCCGGCTGGATGGATTGGGCTGTGCACCGGTGCCGCCCTCAACCACTCCTTCCCCCTTCGCCACACTGAGGATTGTATCCATGAAGCACCGGACATCGGCCCAAAATGCTGTCATTCCGCCTTTGTTCAGAGTCCGGACATATTGTCCGTCCAGGGCTGCTTTTGCAGAGATCTCCAGTTCATCCCGGCCCTGTATCTGAGCCAGTCCTGTAAGTCCCGGCAGCACGTCATTAGCCCCATATCTGTCCCTTTCTTCCACCAGATCTGCCTGATTCCACAGCGCCGGGCGTGGACCGATAATGCTCATTGTTCCCCGGAATATATCCCATATCTGCGGCAATTCATCCAGAGAAGTTTTTCTGAGGACTCTTCCCACCTTCGTTATATACTGATCCGGATTTTCCAGCAGATGCGTGGGCACATCATGGGGAGCGGACATTTTCATAGTGCGGAATTTATGAATGAGAATAAAGCGCTTATCTTTTCCAATTCTCTTCTGTGTGAAAAAGATCGGCCCTGGATCGTCAATAACTATGGCCAGGGCCACGGCTCCATAGACCGGGCTTAACGCCACCAGCCCGGCAAAAGAGAGAAACTTGTCCAGAGCAGGCTTTATCCTGTGAAGGTAAATATTACCTTCCTGCTTCCCACATTCCTGCTTTCCGCTTTTCTTTTTTCTATAAGGGTTGCCCTTGTCAATATCCTTCTCTTCTGCTCTTTTCACAGCAGCTGCCTGCAGCACAGCATAGAAACACCCGAGAACGGCGCCTGCAGCTATAATTTTTTTCCAGGGACTTTTTTTAGACATATTCGATGATTTTCCATCCTTTCCCCTCAGAATTCTCCCACGCCTTCCTACATGCCATGGCCCAAATCAGTATTCTTCTGTCTCAATCCCCAGGCAACTCAATTCCAAGATAGAGAACATGTTTTTCACCCATAAAACTGGTTTCCACTTCCGCTGTCCTTTTATGAAGATCCACTTTTTTCACCATGGAGCTGACTTTCACCAAGGGTCCTGACAGGTACCGGATTCGGCCGTCTCCGGCAACTCCCACCTTGGATATCCCAATCCTGCCCTCCCTGTCCGCAATGTTCTCCATAAATTTTGCTTCCTGCCATTGAAGAGCAGTGACTTGCTCCCCACTTCCGGTCAAAAGTCCGATCCCCGAAACTTTTTTCAGTTCCCGGCACACCGCCTCCGGCTGTTCCGTGCGGATAAACACATACCCCGGCAGAAGAGTTTCACGCACCGTCCGCCACTGCCCGCCGTACTTCTTTCTGCGGCTCCTTACCAGATGGAAACAGCGCGTCTCCAACTCTCCGGAGAGCAGACCTGACAGAAAATTCTCCGCCCCCGTCTCACTGCCGCTCTTCACATGCACTACGCACCACATCAGACTCCCTCTTCTCTTCTCCAAGGCATTTCCCTTACTTCTGAGGGTGTGAAATATTGCATACTTTTTTGCACACCCTGCTGCAGCCCGTCAAGAACATATCTGACGGCCCATTATCACAAATCCTCACAAGATAAGAATGAACCAGTAGAAAAATTCAGAAAAAAAGACAGCTGCATACTGTCTGCAGCTGCCCTCGTCTTTATCAGGCAAAAATATATCAATTTACTTTTTCATTTTTCCAGTCCGAACTTCTGCTTGTCGCTTACGCTGATATCCTCACCCAGCTGTACTTCAATCAGCTTCAGTTCCGTATCTGCAAAGACAGTATGGCGGCATCCGGCGGGCATGTTCACCACATCCCCCGCCTTCACAATCCCTTTCACACCGTCAACAATGGTCCTTCCCTCCCCTGCGATCACAACCCAGACCTCATCCCGGTTCCTGTGGCTGTGATAATTCATGGAATGCCCGGGATTCAGCGTAACTTTAATAGTCATGGAGCTTTTTTCCACATCCATCACCTGAAAGCTGCCCCAGGATTTCTCTGCAAACATAATCTGCTGCTCAAATTCATCCACAAAAGGCTTAATATAAGAACTCTGCTCCTTATCCGACACCAGAATCCCTTCCGGGGAGGCGGAGATTACCACATCGTGAAGCCCCATGACCAGAACCGGCACGTCCATTTCGTTTACGATGTGTACATTGGAACAGTTTTTGTTCATAATTCCCTTGCCGACAACGCTTTCCTCCATGGCCTCGGTAAGGGTGTTCCAGGTGCCAAGATCCTTCCACTGGCCGGAAAAACGCTGCACCTGAATCTCCTGTTCCTTCTCCACCACAGCATAGTCAAAGGAGATTTTCGGCTGTGTCTCATAGCTGTCAAAAAGTCCGGCATAGTCTGTGCAGCCTGTAAGTTCCCGGCACTTTTCGATAAGATACCGGAGCTTAAACGCAAACACCCCGCCGTTCCACAAAGCTCCCTGACGGATATATTCCCCGGCAGCTTCCGCCGCAGGTTTTTCCTTAAAAGCCTTTACGGCGGTGGTAAACTCACCGCTCTCAGGAATGATATAACCGTACTTTTCAGAAGGATATGTGGGTTCAATCCCCATCAATACCAGGTTTGCCTCCCCCTTTTGGGCCTGATCCGAAAGACTGCGCAGTGCCTGAAAATAGTCCTCATTTACATAAGGATCCACCGGACACACCACCACCGGTTCATCCATTCCCACATGCATCACATCTTTTAAGTAGGCTGCAGCCAGGGCAATGGCCGGAAACGTATCCCGGCGGCAGGGTTCCACAGAAATGCCCACATTTTCACCAAGCTGGTTATGAATGGAAGAAGCCTGGGCCTTTGATGTGGCAATGGTGATGGATGCGTCCGGGTCCACCCTTTTAATCTGGCGGTACATCCTCTGCACCATTGACTCGTATGTGCCGTCTTCCTTCTTGAAAATTTTGATAAACTGCTTGCTTCTTATATCGTTTGACAGCGGCCACAGTCTCTTTCCGGAACCGCCGGATAATAACAATAAATTCATGTTATTTCCTCCTGGGGCATACCGCCACCTTATCAAGGAAGTGTTTCCCAATGAGCAGATGCACCTGAAACTTCTATCTCTCCGCCCTCATGGGATTGCTGAGAAAATCCTCATAACTCAGCCGGATTCCGTCCTCAAGTTCCGTCATATAATGCCAGCCCAGTTTCTCCGCCTTGCTCACATCCAGAAGCTTTCTGGGTGTTCCGTTGGGCTTGCTGGTATCCCAGAGGATTTTTCCCTCATATCCCACCACTCCGGCAACCAGTTCCGTCAGTTCCCTGATGGTAATCTCTTTGCCGGTTCCGGCGTTCACTGTCTCATCCCCGCTGTAATTGTTCATCAGGAACACACAGAGATTGGCAAGATCATCCACATACAAAAACTCACGAAGGGGTGAACCATCCCCCCAGCATGTCACTTCCGCCCTGCCCTCTTCCTTTGCCTCGTGGAAGCGACGGATCAGCGCAGGCAGCACATGGGAGTGGGTGGGGTGATAATTGTCATTGGGGCCGTAAAGATTTGTAGGCATCACGCTGATATAATCTGTACCATACTGTTTGTTCAGGTACTCACAGTATTTCAGGCCGGAAATCTTGGCCAGCGCATAGGCCTCGTTGGTTTTCTCCAGTTCAGAAGTCAGCAGACAGTCCTCCTTCATGGGCTGGGGGGCCATACGGGGATAAATGCAGGAAGAACCGAGAAATTCCAATTTTCTGCAGCCGTTCTTCCACGCACTGTTGATCACATTCATCTCCAGCGTCATATTGAACCACATAAAGTCGGCTAACGCATTCTGGTTTGCAACTATGCCCCCAACCTTGGCCGCCGCAAGAAACACGTACTCCGGCTTCTCCTGAGCAAAAAAATCCTCCACCTGGGCCTGCCTGGTCAGATCCAGTTCTCTGTGTGTGCGGGTGATAATATTGCTGTAACCCTGGCGGTTCAGCTCACGCACAATGGCAGATCCCACCATTCCCCTGTGCCCTGCAACATAGATTTTTGCGTCTTTTTCCATCATGTATCCATACCTCTGCGGGTTATTTACACTTCCTCTGCCATTCTGTCCAGACGGCAGGCTATTTTACAACACCTTTTTCAAGATATTCTGCAAGATTCATACGGATATGCTCTTCCGCTCTCTCCACCGCAACCTTTTCCATGTCATGCCTTGTCATAAGAGCCACAAGTTCCTGAAAGCTTGTCTTGGTGGGATTCCATCCCAGTTCCGTCCTGGCCTTGGTGGGATCGCCCCAGAGATTGACAACATCGGTGGGCCGGTAAAAGTCAGGTGACACTTCGATAATAACTTTTCCGGTAGCCCTGTCAATCCCCTTCTCCTCCATGCCGCTGCCCTGCCATTCCACTTCAATCCCTGCATGGTGAAAGGCCAGCTCCGCAAACTCCCGGACAGAGTGCTGTTCCCCGGTGGCAATGACATAATCCTCCGGTTTATCATTCTGAAGGATCAGCCACATGCACTCCACATAGTCCTTGGCATAGCCCCAGTCGCGGAGAGAGTCCAGGTTGCCCAGATACAGCTTGTCCTGTTTCCCCTGGGCAATGCGCGCAGCTGCCATTGTAATCTTCCTGGTGACAAAAGTCTCACCCCGACGCTCAGACTCATGGTTGAACAAAATGCCCGAACAGCAGAACATATTGTAAGCTTCCCTGTATTCTTTTACAATCCAAAAACCGTACTGCTTTGCAACGGCATAGGGACTGTAGGGATGAAAAGGCGTGGTCTCCCGCTGAGGAACCTCCTCCACCTTTCCATAGAGCTCCGATGTGGACGCCTGGTAAATACGGCATGTCTTCTCCAGGCCGCACACCCGAACCGCCTCCAGAACACGCAGCACGCCTGTGGCCACCACATCCGCAGTGTACTCAGGGACATCAAAAGAAACCTGCACATGGGACTGTGCGGCCAGGTTATAGATCTCATCCGGCCTGGTCTCACCGATCAGCTTCACCAGGGAGATGGAATCCCCCAGATCGCCGAATTTCAGATGAAAATTCGGAGTGCCCTCCAGATGGGCAATGCGCTCTCTGAAATTTACACTGGAGCGCCGGATCATGCCGTAGACTTCATAGCCCTTCTCAAGCAGAAATTCTGCCAGATAAGATCCATCCTGCCCGGTTACGCCGGTAATCAACGCCTTTTTCATACTCATACTGTTACTTTCTCCTTCTGCGGATCTGATGATCCGTTTTTTGCCAGTTTCCAGATTTTTCCCCGAAGTCAAAACGCCGCACCTCCCCAGCCATCCGTCAACAGACATTTAAACAGATATATTTATATCATACTTCTTCCGGACAGCCTTTTGAATATATCATCTTGCCATTTTTTTGCACTATATTGACTTTTCCAAGAACTGTGTTAGAATATTGGACAGGAAAAAATTCTGTAACAGGCGGAAATCAATATCAGACAAATTTCTGTTCCACACACAATGGGGAGGCACTGCTGTGGAGAAAAAAGAAAAAGCTCTGTTTCACGGGGATCTGGTGGATACATCCAGAATTATCTATACCCCTTCCGACTTTGCAAAACTCTCCCTGCTCCACCTTCAGGAGATCGGCTCCCTCCAGGCCACAAAGCAGCATATCAGCAGGCGGAAGAATCTTTCATCCTACTTGTTTTTTATGGTTCAGTCCGGCTCCGGGAAACTTTTCTATGACGGAACGGAATATCCCCTTGCCCCTGGGGACTGTGTCTTCATCGACTGCAAAAAACCCTACTTTCACGAGACTTCGGAAAACCTATGGACTTTGTCCTGGATACATTTTAACGGCCCCGGGGCGGCCAATATCTACCAAAAATACATTGAGCGGGGCGGTCTGCAGACATTTCACCCGGACAATATTGCCAAATACTGCGCTGTCTTTGAAAATTTATACAAAATTGCCTCCGGTACATCCTACATTCGGGATATGGAGATCAACACAGGGCTCTCCATGCTCCTTGCCCTCCTTATGGCAGACAGCTGGCACCCAGGTGAAAGCCGCGCCGGTACAAAGAAGACGAACCTGATCGAGATCAGAAATTATCTGGATGAAAACTTTTCCGAAAAAATAACCCTGGACCATCTGGCCGGGCGTTTCTTCATTAACAAGTATTATTTAACCCGGATATTCAAAGAGCAATTCGGCATGAGCATCAACAGCTATCTTCTCAGCATAAGAATCACACACGCCAAAAATATGCTCCGCTTCACGGACAAGTCCGCCGAACAGATCGGGATGGAATGCGGTATCGGTGATGTCTATTACTTCAGCCGGGTATTTAAAAAGGTAGAAGGAATCAGTGTCAGAGAATACAGAAAGGGCTGGGGGTAACTATTTCATACCCCCACAGATCTAAAATAACAAACCTGAAAAAACAACTACCATGTCCTTTTTCCATCACTTCCGCTCAATCAGTCCAAATATTTTATCTATAACCTCATTTAACAACTCATCTCTCGATATAAAAAGACACATGCTGTAAATCAATCCACCTGCAAGAATTTCAACTAATAGCAACATTGAATTATGAATGAAGCCAGATAAGGAGAAAACTCAAAATTGTGTTTAAGACAACAGACACAATAATGTGAAGTGAATATCTTATTTGGAGGAAGTAGAAAATGGCAAAATCATTATTTGAGGAACTGGGCGGCAAATACGAAAGACAAGGCGATTACTTACTACCGTGCTTAACCGTACCCGCCGAAGAAGAACAGACCATAGGCATATGGGGACAGCGGCATCTGGACTATCTGAAGCAGTACCGCAGGGTTACATACACCAATCTTCTCACAAGCGGCAAACTCAACGCTTACCTTGCCGACATTGACAGGCAGGCGCAGGAACGCTTTGAACAGCTCATAGAGGGCATGAAACAGGCACAGGGCATAACGGAACGCCTAAAGGAAGAAAATGCCTTAGAATGGGTACAACGCCTTAATAACGTAAGGGCTTGTGCGAGGGAGATTGTTGAGAAAGAAATAATTTACGCATAATAAATTGGCGGCGGAGTAAGGCTCTGTCGCTTTTCTTGTCGGAAGATAAAAATTCATGTTTTATGAATTGATACAGTTCGTTTAAACGGCTATGGTAGATACAGTACAATTTGAGGAGGACAGAAATGTTTGAGTATGTGACGGCACAGGAAGCAGCGGAGCTTTGGGGAATATCGGCAAGGCGGGTACAAAGGCTCTGTAAGGAAAATCGGATTGAGGGCGTATTGAACATCAATCGGGTATGGCTCATGCCAATAAACATTAAAGCAAAATTAGCTTTTCTTGTTTACCCTATACTGATATGGCGGGCGTTAATCAGGATTTTAAAAAGGCTCCTTATCTTTATGAAATCTTCAAAAATGTGCAGTACCCTTTATGTATCAAAATCAAGAAAGGAAATGAAACATTATGGATTTCATATTGAAAACAACAAATCTTTGCAAGAGCTTTGGAAAACATTCCGCTGTAACAGATGTGTCAATTCATGTACGGGAAAATAGCGTATACGGATTATTAGGTCCGAATGGAGCAGGAAAATCTACAATCTTAAAGATGGTAACAGGTATGCTTCATCCTACCAAGGGTACGATTGAATTTGCCAATCACTCATGGAGCAGACAGGATTTAATGCATATCGGAGCTTTGATAGAAAATCCCCCGTTATATGAAAACTTGACGGCGTATGAAAATTTAAAAGTAAGGACTATTTTGTTGGGGTTGCCAGAGCAGCGTATCAATGAAGTGTTGGAGCTTGTGGATTTACAAAACACAGGAAAGAAAAAGGCAGGACAATTTTCAATGGGAATGAAACAGCGGTTAGGCATTGCGGTTGCATTGCTAAACAATCCGTCTTTACTAATTCTCGATGAGCCGACAAATGGATTAGACCCGATTGGAATCGGAGAGCTACGAAACTTAATCCGTCTATTTCCACAAAGAGGAATAACGGTTATATTGTCAAGCCACATTCTTTCAGAAGTGCAGCTTATTGCAGATGACATAGGTATCATTGCAAACGGCAGGCTTGGATATGAAGGTAAAATGCAGCATAGCGAAAACCTTGAGGAATTGTTTCTTAAGGTCGTTGAAGAAAGCAGGGAGGTAATGTGATGAAAGAATATGTATCTTCCGAATGGATAAAGCACAAACGGACTTTTGCAATAAAACTCGTTATTCTCGCCCCTGTTATTACCCTGCTTATGAATGTGTTTGCGCCAATGTGGTATCAGCAAAACGCATTTAACTGGTGGTATGTTTTGCTTTTCCCTGGATTTCTCACTTTGCTTTGCACGATGTGTGAACAACGGGATGGCGGAAAGCTGAAATACAGAAGTCTTATCCCGCTGCCTATAAAACTTAAAAATGCGTGGATTGCAAAAGCAATCGTCATATTGATTTTGGATATTATAGCGAATTTCATTTTTTTAGGGTTGAATATGCTTGGCGGTATAGCGGTTTACTTTATTTATGAAATCCCAATTAGTATATCGCTATTTCAAGCTGCGGCAGGTATTTTTTGTATTATCGTAGCTTCTATGTGGGAAATTCCAATATGTTTGTGGCTGTCGAAAAAGATTGGTGCATTTGCGACGGTTGTAATAAACGCAGGAATAGGCTCAGCCTTGGGCGTAATATTTGCAAACACAAAATACTGGATTTTTTGTCCGTATAGTTGGATGCCACGCTTAATGGTTCCAACAATCGGTATTTTGCCAAATGGAGTGCCTGTTTCTGAAGAAGCAGGAAATTTGCCAGTATCATTGGTTATGGTTATTTTAGCATTGCTGCTTTCTGTAATACTATTTTCAGCTTTAATAAGGCTTGGTGCAAAAGGATTTTCACGGCAGGAGGTAAGATAATGGGAACAGTATTAAGATGTGTCAGAGCAGATTATCTAAAAGCAAAGCGTTCTATGTTGAATGTTATTTATATAATCGTGCCTCTTATACTTGCTTTGGCATTTGCAGGCTATTTTCATATTTCGAGTTGGAACAGAACACTTAAAATAAGTGCTTTCTTTGAAATGCTGGGCATAATATATCCTTTTCTGGTTGGAATTATTGTGGGAATTATTGCCCAGCGGGAAAGTCAGGCAGGTCATTATCAATTTATACTTAGTACTGTTCCTTCAAGAACGCACATTTATATAGGGGAACTATGTTTTCTGCTGATAAATTCTTTGCTATTTTATACACTTGCAGTCGGCAGTTTTGCCCTTATGTTTCCGTTTACTTCTATAAGCGGATATGTGCAGGTTATAGGGCTTCTGCTTTTATCTTCTACACCTATATACCAAATACATTTTTTGTGTGCTTTTATATTTGGTAAAAGTGCTTCTATGGGGCTTGGAATTGCGGGCAGCTTACTATCTGCGATTATGCTCACAGGTTTAGGAGATGTATGCTGGCAGTATATTCCGTGGGCATGGAGCGTTCGGTTTATGGATTTCTGGCTTCTTGCGACTACGAACAAGGATGCTTATTTGCAGAGTTGCAGTACCTTCTATGTTGGAATTATAATAAATATCGTAGCCATACTTGTGCTATTCGCTGTTAGCATTATGTGGATTAGACTATGGGATGGAGGGAAAGAAAATGATTAAAAAATTCCGATTGCTATGCGTATGTCTGATAACTTTAACCATCTTTTTTATGGGTTGCAATAACAGAATATCAGACACGGCGGATAAGAATAATATGTTGAATGACACTCTGCCCAAATACGAACTGAATGTTGCTGATTATAACGAGATAAGTTTTGACAATAAGACATATATCATTACTGAAAAGACAATCTCATATTCAGAGTTAGAGGAAGAAATCGGGCAGGTTTCTCAAAACATTACAACGGTTGAGGGAAATAAATTGCGATATGGATATGTTTATAATATTGATGAAACAACAGATATTGCGGTAAACATCAATGAGAAGTACTATATTGCGGAATTAGCAGATTGATAAAGGAGGTGCTTTGAGTTGGCACGATTGTTAGTAATTGATGATGAGAAAGCCATTCTTGACTTAGTTAAGAATAGCTTGGAAAAGGATGGACATATCGTTACTGTATGCGAAAGCGCGGCAGATGTTACAATAAATACTTTAAAAAATTATGATTTGATTTTGTTAGATATTATGATGCCAGATGTTGACGGATTTATGTTTTGCAAAAAAATCCGAGGAATTGTAGACTGCCCTATTCTATTTCTCACAGCAAAAGTAATGGAAACAGACATTATCTACGGATTAGGAATAGGTGCTGATGATTATATTACTAAGCCTTTCCGAATAGGTGAATTACGAGCCCGTGTTACTGCCCACCTGCGTCGGGAAAGACGGGAGCACCATAATACATTAGGATTTGAACAGGAAATCAAGTTTGATTTATCTTCAAAGGAACTTTTTATGAAAGGCAAGAAAGTTGACCTAACCAAAAGCGAGTATGAAATTTGTGAGTATTTAGCCAGAAATAGAGGGCAGGTATTTACAAGAGAGCAGATTTATGAAGCTGTTTTTGGATTTGATGGTAACAGCGACAATTCAACGATTGCAACACATATAAAGAATATTCGCAGTAAGTTGGCAGGATATGGTGTTACTCCGATTAACACAGTCTGGGGGGTAGGATATAGATGGGAAGGATAAAACGGACTTCATTGCAAATGATTTTCTGGAAATTCTTAATTATTCTCATATTAGGATTGCTCTTATCGGCGGCAGTTCCTTTTTTGCTCCTTGCATTTGCTTCAAGTGCAGGGTATGTGACTTATGCTAATAATGCGGAACATTCCGTACAGGAAATATCGCCGATAATTGCGGCTGCACCAGATATTACAAAGGTTGCAATCCCTTCCTATTGTGAATATCTGATACTTGATGAAGATTATAATGTTCTCTATACAAACATGGATACAACGGAGCAGGAAAAGGCGTTGGAATTTGCAAAAACTGGAGAAAACAGTGACCCTACAAGCAGGACACAATACCAATTCATACCGAGGGAAACAGAATATTGCGTACTGAAATATTATGTGGGTTCGCAATATAAAAATGACTGGATGCAGAAACATTTGCCTGCTCCCGAAATATTATTATTGCTGTTGATAGGGGTAAATTGCATAGCGGTTTGCGTTTGTCTGACAATACGATATTCCCGAAAACTGAAAATTCAGTTATCTCCGTTGATTATGGCAACAGAACAAATACAGAAGCAAAATCTTGACTTTGAGGTAGAAAGCTCTGAAATCAGTGAATACAATGCGGTATTGAACTCTATTTCAGAAATGAAGGACAGCTTAAAATTATCTTTAGAACAACAATGGAAAGCAGAGCAATCACAAAGGGAACAAATAGCCGCACTTGCTCATGATGTAAAAACACCTTTAACTGTTATCCAGGGGAATATAGATTTAATGAATGAAACGGAACTTGACGATGAGCAACGATTATATGCAGGGTATATTACGGAAAGTTCGGAACAGATACAAGTATATATAAAGACTTTGATTGATATATCCCGTACAGTCACAGGCTATCAGCTTCAAGTAGAGAAAATTGATATAGCGGATTATATGGAACAAATTGAAGCACAGGCAAGTGCGTTATGTGTTACAAAGGAAATTCGCTTAAGCATGGAAACAGATATGGGATGTTTTGAAGCGGATAAATTGTTGTTGGAACGGGCAATTATGAATGTTGTCAATAATGCCTTAGAATACTCCCCGCAAAGAGGAACAATATATGTGGAAACGCAGAGGAAAGAAAACTTTCTGCAAGTTATTATAACAGACGAGGGAACTGGTTTTACGAATGAGGATTTGCGCCATGCAAGGGAGCAGTTTTTTATGGGCGACCACAGCCGAAGCTCTAATATGCACTTTGGCATGGGGCTTTATATCACAAACAGCATTGTAAAGCAACACAACGGGGAACTTACTCTTAAAAATTCCGATAAAACAGGCGGTGCAGAGGTTACAATAAAAATTCCATACTAGGATTTAATGGGCGATGGAAAGCATCGCCCATTATTTTTGCAAATCTTTATGAAATCTTCAAAAATACCTCGTAGTATTTAAAAAGTGAACGGCTGAATTTAAAGTCCGCCAAATAAAAAAACGGCGTATGGTGGGCGGTATTGCTATGCCCGAAAAGACTTAACAGACACTCTCCAGACCTGTTTTAAAGTTTGGAGGGATTTTTTTATGTCCTTTTTTCGGGCAGTAATCTATCTGCTCATGCAACGCAGATTTGACTTATACATAGCATATCGGGGATTGGCAGGAAGCCAGTTAAAAAAATCCCTGCTTATGCAACGCTACTTCTCACCATGAAACCAGAAGTAGAATCTCCACTTAACAGAATATGTATCTCCTATAACCGTAGAGGTCACAGAGCCTTTGCGGTTTTTCTTTTGTCGTTTTTTATCAGATTATGCCGCAGGGCTGTATCTGGTATTCACTGCCGCTCCCCGCCCTCTCCATCTGGATTTTTACATTTTCAAAAATTCAGATGGGAGGTACTTACGGTGAAGTATGCGCCAAGAAAAGTATATATCAAAGAAAGCGGCAGTTATGTGGAATTATCCTATAGGGACTTCTGCCGCCGCAGGCAAGCCGACCAGAGTTACATGGACAAGCTCTTTATCCCCGTGCAGGGCTGTCTGCTTGAAGTGGTGCGGGAACAGTATGCAGATTTCTACAAGGAGAAAGAGCGGTGGCGTTATCTGAAAAAACTGGACACAAACCACAGCCTGCTTTCATTGGAGGGATTTACGGACAGCGAGGGAAATGTGCTTGACTTCGTTATTGATGAAACGGTAGACGTTGCGGAAACCGTTGTCCATGCGGTGATGGTGGACAGACTGAAAGCCGCCCTGCATTTATTGTCGGGCAGTGAGCAGGCGTTGATAAAAGCCCTTTTCTTTGAGGAACTTTCCGAGCGGGAAGTCGGGCTGCGGTTAGGCGTGACACAGAGTGTTGTCAACAAGCGCAAAGCCAAAATCTTTGCGAAGCTGAGAAAGATAATGGAAAACAAAATTTAAGGCGTTCAGCCCCCTTGTTTTTTCCTTTGGGAAAATGAGGGGGCTTTTGTCTGCCCTCTCAATCAATTCTGATTGGAGGAAATAAGGATGGCATACAACCACGGACGGGAGGACAGGAAATGGCGCATCTGGAAAGAAGCCGAGGAAAAGATTCTGCATGAGTGCGGCGTTGATGAAGCGGTCATTGAACAAATCCGCACAGACGACAGGGCAGATTTTAATTCCAACAGGCGATTTTACCGATGGACAAGCGACTTCGGAGAATGCCTTGAGGAAATAGCGGGCAGGGAGAAACAGGCAGAGATAAGGTCGGTAATGGATTTACTGGATGAGATTGAGAACGAAACGCTGTATTTTGCGTTAGTTACAGTGGACAGGCGTACGTTACAAATCGTCCTTCTGAAAATGCAGGGATATTCCACAAAAGAGATTGCCCCGCTTGTGCATTTGACGGCAGGGGCTGTCTATGCGAGATTGGCTCATTTGCGTAAGAAGCTACGGAAAATTTTATAATAATGTAGTATGGTTTTCTATGAGATGTTGGGTGAGAGGTCAAAGGCTTCTCACTCATTCTTTATATATGGTATCTCTCTATATGTTCTCTAATGGAATTATACAGAAGTTTATTATCCAGTTCAAAAGAGGGCTTCCAAAGATTAGAGTGTGTTCAAAAAATAAATGCAATGCATGGGAGAAGGAAGTGTATGGAGCAGATAAAAACAGAAGAACTGGAACAGAAAATAAACGGCGGATATGGAAATACCACAGGCATCGTGATATTAAAAGATGGAAAGGTATTATATGAAAAATATTTTCAAGGCTGTACAGCAGACAGCCGTGTCCATGTATATTCCGTAACGAAAAGCGTTATTTCCATACTGATTGGGATTGCACGGGATAAAGGGTATATTCAAAGCATGGAGCAGAGGGTGCTGGAGTATTTCCCGGAATATAAAGTAAAACGGGGAGAGTCTGTCATACAGGATATTACCTTAAAGGATATACTGACAATGACAGCGCCTTATAAATATCGATTTTTTCCACCTTATGTAAAATACCACGACTTTACAACTTTTATAAATAATCGCCTTGCTGTTGAATTAGCTGTTTTAA
>OFGR01000450.1_pt1 | contig 41538 bp, 33 predicted proteins | sample 1521811 | NCBI WGS metagenome assembly OFGR01 (sample SAMEA3504098, study PRJEB24116) | mouse gut metagenome | biome: mouse gut; feature: mouse-associated habitat; material: faeces | place: Denmark | collected 2011
ATAAAAATATTTGCTGCATCTATTACATGCTCCTGAAATTTTGCTATTGTTTCAGTTTTTGCACTATTATCTGTTTTAAAGATAATGCCATTATTCTGCGTCAATGGTGCTTTTGTGATATATCTGTATTTTCCTCTTTGTTCCTTATAATAAGGCATAACAGCACAGATATCCCCTTCTTTTTCATATAACCACACATCCCAGTTTTCTGGCAGGCATACAGCATCCATCCACCATGACTTTGAATATATTGGCACATATACTCTTTTGCAAAATTGATTATATTTCTTTCTATCTGCTGTTCCCATACTTCCTCTTAATGATTTCGCTTTATTATTTTATTATACAGTTCACATATATTTCACTGCCAAACTGTGGCATATACTCTGTAAGTTTATATAAGCCATCTAAAACAGTTTCATCTATAATATGTTTTTCAATCATATCTTCCATCTGTTTATGTGAAAAAGGTTTTATAAAAAAAAGAACCTTCTTCTATTACTTTCAATCCATTAGTTTCCATCATCGTTTTCAGTTTAACAATATCAAAGTTCGTATTCTGCTGAAATTGTCTGTTACAATCAGATGCTTCAAAAACATCTGATATCATTCCCATTTCAACACCAAGAAGCCTATGTATTGAAAACATATTTGGAACATTAATATGTATCACAGTTTTACTTTTGCAAACTTTCTTAATTGCATTCAATAGTTTTTCAGGCTGTTTGACTTCATGCAGCAAACTGCTGCAAATAACCATATCAAATGATGTTTCACACAGTCTATCCGCCTCTTCTTCAAAAAAACCTTTGATGCAAGTTACGTTCTTATTTTCTACACTTAACTGTTTGGCATTTTCACAAAATTTTTCTGCTGGCTCAACAATCGTAAATTTCTGGTCTCCCTTTACATAGCAGAATAAAGGTTCCATACCACAACCAATTTCTAAAATTGATTGTGGACTATATTGTTCAATAATTTCTACTATTTTACGTTTTCTATAAAAAACCTTATATTTTTCAAATCCACATACAGCATTTGAATAATTTTTTTCATAATCTACAATATCCCTTTTTTCTATTTTTTCCATTTTACGAAAACCTTCCTTTAAAATCCATTGTCGAGCACTCCTTAAGCGGAAGTTTTACACAGACTCCCTTTGCCGCAGATTGATAGACTGCCAGAACAAGCTCTAATGCTTTTTTTCCATCCATCGCAGTCACATAAGGCTGCCTGTCCTGTTTGATGGCATTAATGACATCTGTATACAAAGGCGTATGTCCATATCCATATACATTGGGCGGATTTTCATGAAATCTCGCCTTCACTTCGTCTGGGTCATCCAACATATCCGAAAATCTCCACTCCTCTATCACATTGACAGACTGCCCGCCTGCTTTAATCGTTCCTTTTTCTCCAAATATGTACAATGTTTCTTCCAAATTATTAGGATAAATGTCTGTTGTTCCCTCAACAATCCCATAACTTCCATTTTTAAACTTTATTAAAGCAATTCCAAAATCTTCAGCTTCTATATAACTATGATTAAGCCTGTCTGTCATTCCTACGACTTCCTCAATCTCTCCGCCCATCATCCAGCGCAGAAGGTCAATATTATGTATACACTGATTCATCAAAGCACCGCCATCCTGGTCCCATGTACCTCTCCAAGGCGCTCTGTCATAGTATTCATGATCTCTGCACCATCTAATATGAGCTGTTCCATAAAACAGCCTGCCAAAACGATTCATATCAATCGCTTCTCTTATAATCTGCACTGATTTATTAAATCGGTTCTGATGACAGGCACAAACCTTCACATGGTATTTGATAGATGCCGCAATAATTGCGTCTGCATCTGCTATTGACAAAGCAATTGGCTTCTCTATAATACAGTTGCAGCCATGTTCAATGCAGAACAATGCAATTTCTGCATGTTTCCCGCTTTCTGTACAGATTGCTACAAGTTCTGGTTTTTCTATCTTTATCATTTCTTTGTAATCTGTATACTGGTTCACAGTACTGTCTAATTTAAATTTGAGCATTTTATCTGCCATACAGGATGGATTGATATCACAAATCGCTAAAATCTCAAGTCCATTGTTCTTTGCCGCCATGATATGGTTTGGTGAAATTCTGCCACAGCCAATCAGTGCATATCTCATACATACTCTTCCCTTCTCTTACACTGCTCATTATTCTATAAACGAAATACCTTTTCTATTGTATCAACTATAATTTCAGCAGCATTACCATTTCCAAAATAATCTGTCTGTGGTAAAAATTTATCCGATTGTATTATTTCTTCTATAGATTCAATATTACGGCAGACTGACTTATCATCCTCAATATCTACTATATTAATATATCCACATTCGATAAGTTCCGGCCATACATCTAACTTCAAGGGAAAAAAACATTTTTTTCCAGCAAAGGATGCCTCCTTTGAAGCTCCGCCTGAATCGGATATCAGTAGTTTGCACTGACTTAATAATACTGTCATTTCTTTATAACCCACAGGATCTATAATTATCAAATTCTTATTATCTATTACTTCATTCCACAAGTTATATTTTAAGAGTAATTTTCTGGTCCGCGGATGGATAGGGAAAACTATCTTATAATTTATTTTTCCAATAAAGGAAAGCATTTTTTCCATCCTATTTTTACTGCAGGTATTTTCCTGACGATGCCATGTCATCAAAATAAAATTATCTGGATATTGGCCTATTTTAGTATCTGTTTGGTTAGCTGATGTGTAAATAAACTGATCATACATTACATCACCAGAAAAAATAATTTGTTCTGATGCAATTCCTTCCCTTGTTAAATTCTCTACAGATATCTTATCTGGTGCAAAAAGATAATTTGCCAGATGATCAGCCACAATACGGTTTTGTTCCTCTGGATTTTTTGTGTCATATGTACGCGGTCCAGCTTCTACATGAAATAAAGGAATGTTTAATTTTCTCACCACAATTGCTGCCGCCAATGTCGAATTGGTATCTCCATATATCAGTACTCCATCTGGCTTTTCATTTATCACAGCTTCCTCTAATCGACTTATTACTTTTGCTGTTACCTGAGCATGTGTACCGCTTCCCACATTAAGATTAACTTTCGGTTTTGGAATTTGTAACTCCTCAAAAAAGATATCTGACATATTTTCATCATAATGCTGCCCTGTATGGATAATAACTTCTTCATATCCTTTCTTTCGAACCGCTCTCGAAATCGGCGCAAGCTTTATAAATTGAGGCCTGTTTCCAACAATATGCATTATTTTATAACCCATAGTTTAATCCCCTTATACCTGTTTATCTTCTTTTAGCTTCGTTATCCAAATAATTGATTATTGGTTCAAATCCCATATCTTCTATAATCATAAATATTGATAATTCTATCCTCTGTACATAAATTTTGTTTTTTAATCTGCTCTATTATTTCTTCATAATAACTGCTTGCAATAATTAAAAGTGCATCTCTTTCACTGCGAAGCGCTTCAGGATCCTTTATTAACCTACCCATAAATTCCTTTCCCTGCTTCTGACTGTCATTATCTACAAAAAAAGTATCTTGGTGTATCGGAATATGATATTGCGAAATCATTCTATTTGCTGCTAATCCCGTTCCCCATAAAATTGTCTTTCTATGTGTCATCTCACTAAACCGCTCCAAAGAAAACGGTATACGAATTACCTCCTTAGAAGCCTGATGTTCCTGCAACCACTCCATAACTGTCTTAAAATATTCCTGATACTGTTCTGTCATTATTGGAATCTTATCAGAAATAATCATCTGTAAGTAGCATCTAACCGCTGTTATATATAACCCTTTTATTATTCTTATATAGTCTGCTTCATCTTCCCTTCCAAAAAATTCGAAAAATGCAACATTTGCATATGCACTTGTAATGGCTCTTTCATACTCCAAAAGACTTGATGCAAGACCTTTTCCATGATATCTTGCACAGCCAATACATTCATTTACAAAATACGCCTTTCCCCTTTTCAAATGAATAAGGTTTCTTGCTGAATCTGCACGAAACATCTCCTCAAAACGTGTTCCAATTAATCTTAAATATTCATCAGGTATTCTATTTTCAAAATAAATATTTCTATAAGTACTTGATGGCGTATTAGAAAGCACGGCTTTTCCTTTTAGATAATCTGTATAAGTACTCGTCTTTGTAGTGATTTTCTGATAGTTGTGATACACTTCAATAGAACCATCATTAAAAAGCTTATACTCATTTGTCGCATATATCGTATAATCCAAATGCTGATCCAAAAAATCCACAGCCTTCTGCAGTCTTCTTTTATCTGTCCAATAATCATCAGGATCCAAAACACAAAAATACTCGCTATTCATTTTTTCTAACGCTTTTAACACATTCCTGAACAATCTGCAGTTTTTGTCTGAATACAAGGCTAAAATTTTATCTGGGTATTTTTCCGCATATTCCTTAATAATTTGAGGCGAATCGTCTTGTGAACAGTCATCTGTTATAATAATCTGATATGAAAAGTCTACTTCCTGTTCCAGAATAGAGTCTATTGCCTGCCTTATATACTGTCCATTATTGTATGAAGGCATTATAATAGTCATTTTATAATTATACGTTTTCACAATCTGATATTCCTCCTCAAACTATCATATTACTCGAACATTTATTTCTGTTGTCCGAATTTCAAACCATTCTCATCAGCTATCTTAAATAGTTAACCACAGGCCGCATTATTGAATCCCATGTCAAATTTGATACTGTATATGCTCTCATATCCTTTATGAAATCTCTGCCATCATACATAGCTTCATATAATTCTATAATATTTCGCATATCAATAGGTGTTTCATCATTCGATACCTGATATGCAAAATAATTATTTTCGCCAAACGAAACATCATCATATCCATATATGAAGGGAATTCCTCTCGCACAATACTCTCGAAGCTTGATTGGAGCACCAGATTCTATACCGATCTTATAAAACCCCAGCGATCCGATCGCAATATCGGAATTATCATATATTTCATCCAACTGTTCTTTGATTAATTGGCCATGAAAAATTACATGTCCAAACAATTGATATTTGTCAACGATTTCTTTGTAATATTGGATTTGTTCACCATTACCTACAATATTAAATATAATATTTCGTTCTCCACCATCTGCATAGTAATTGTACAGCCCCTTTATAACTCGCTCATATCCATGCCATTTTGCAAGAGTAGCAACAGCTAAAAGTACTATAGTTCCATCTTTTTTTCTATATTTTTTTTCAGGCTGATTGCTCATATCTACACCATTTACTAAAGTTATACATGGTATGTCGAAAACTGTATCAAAATTTGCATATGTAGTGCAGCAATCAATATAATTGTGCAACTGCTTTCTGTAGTACATATCCTCTACACTTCCTGTACATTGTCCATCATATGGTATTGTAGGGAACTCCAAAACACTTTTAATTTTTTTGCTTTTTTGCTTCTCCAAATAATCTATAACCCATATATCAGACCACCAATATCTAATATATGTTCTTTTTATATTATATTGTTCAATCCAACTGACTATTGTATCGTTAAACATTTTTGCAGTAATAACCCAATTTTTATCTATTATTATATCATTTTGTATTAAATACATTATTGGACCGCGTAATTCTGTGTAATATATCTTGCCAAATTCTTTCTCAAAAACACGGCATTGTGCAAGTACCTTCTTTTTTATCCCAATATATCCTTCTGAATTTAAATTAGCATAATTCACGTACAACATTGCTTCTGTTCACCCTTTTCTTTATTTTATTTAGTAATCCCCCATTAATAATTCTCCAATATTCATGATGTTATCTGCATTCACAAACGACTCAATATCCTTTTTTATTTCCTGAAAAAAACGCAAGGAAGCAACAACAACTTTTTCGTTATTATAAATTTCTTTAAATGCATCCAATGCTATAACTGATACATCATCGTTTATTGCAATCCTACATGACTTATCAACGATTCCCTTAATATCAGTAAATTTTCTACCAGAACGATAGAGCTGAACAGCCATATAGGTGCCACCATATATATACATATGATTTATGTTAAACGCACTTATTCTTTCCTTCACGTATTTTTCATCTAACATCATCCCCATTATTTTGTACGACATGCTGGCAATACTGTATTTTCTTGCATAGTCTTCTAATATTTGTTTTTCTATCTCATTCATACTTAATTCCTTCCTGTGCTCTTAATGCCGAACTACTTTTACAAATATTTATAATCAATACGGCAGAAACAACTGACTCATTTGTAAATCTTTTTTTACCACAGGGAAAACCTCTTGATATGCCTTTCTGCCAAGAGCTAATATAATCCCATCATCTCTAGAAAACTTCATATTATAATAACAAAAAACATCTTTTTTCTGTTCGGATTTTTCCGAAACAAGAAATCCCTCAAAATTCCATCCTTTATAATCAAAAAACTCTGCCAAATTTGTGCCTATTTTTCCATGACCATAAATAAAAATTCTCTTATGTTCAATACAAAACATCTCTAAACGAATTGGATTAAACAATGCAACAATACGATTTTCTTGTGCAAGTCTCGTCAAATGTTTATAAATCAAATTCATGTCATAGTTTGTATTTTTTTCTATATAATCCAATGCCTTCCTTGCTTTCTTAAAGTTATCTACCGTTATTGCTTGTTTTTTAATTACTGGAAATCTTAGTTCGCTGAGTAATTCGTATGGGTAATCTATGTATGAAATGCAGCCTGGCTCCATTTCAATATTTTTATCACAAACTTCCGTATATGCCTTACCTATAAAACCTTTCTCAGTAAAATATACAGAAAATCTTATCTCAAATTGTTCTGTTGCTTCCCTTCTATTAATTGTGTAATCAAAGCCATTCCAAAACTTCAAAAAACATGGATTTGATAACAAACTTTTTCTACATACCAAAAAATATGATTGAATATGACTTGGATAAGTACTCCTTTTATTAGAAAAAGAATCTTCATTATACCTGCTGAGCCCCCAAAAATCCAAACCTTCTTCTTTTTCCATTCTTTTAAAAACTACCTCCCATGGAACTAGCGGTCCATAAAAAGTATCATTAAATAGCAGGACTTCATCCCATTGTTCCAAGTCTTCACTTGGCATAAAATTTAAAAAAAACTCTTTATACGCTCCTGCATCAAATCCTTTATTTTCCCTGATAAAAATATTATTTGAATATTTTTCTAATACCTGTCTGCAATTGTTTGTTATTTTTCCATTCACAACAATAACCAATTTATTCAATTCCGACAATAAACTTTTCAACAACTCTTGTATATACAAATCCACAATTCCAGACGCATCATAAAAAACAAAAATCCCCAATCTTCTTACTTTACGCACTTTTTTATTTTATTCCTCCCAAAGTTTGATTAACTTTATATGTACTAATTTATTAATAGAACCATCATCAGTTAAAATGATTTCGATTCTGCTAATACTTTGCTATAAAATACAACCCGACTATCCACTTATGGTAATTCACTAAGAATTTCATATAGTGAAAAGATCCTGCAGTCAATCCTCTTCTTAAGAAATTGATAAATACTATCAAATTCATCTACTATCGTAACAATAACTCCATCTACCTGCGGCCACTTATCCTCCAAATTCAAGACATTGTATTTTAAAGAATCTCTCCGTCTACTTTTATCAATAATATAATCAATTTTTATATCTGTTCCTTCTAATTCCAAAATCAAATGCCCAGCCAACATGCCATATCCATAAACAGCTACATGTACTGCGTTATATCGTTTTAAATAATCTACTATAGATATGTTTTTTTCTCTTAGTTTCATCCACATATCAAAGCATTTTGCAGTATTAAGATAATTTACATTCCCTACATTTTTTTCAGTATTGTTCTCATCGAATGATACTTCCTCAACTTTGCGAAAAGTTCCACTATCACTTAACACATCTTTTTGCGCTCTTTGCACGGCCTCAAGTTTTGCATATCCATACTCTTCATCTGGCTCTAACTGCATTCCTTCTCCCCACTCATTCCACGAATTAATAAATACAAACTCATTCCCTTCTTCTAAACTTTTTCTATAAATATCACACATACCATTATAAAACTTGTCTACTGAGAAATTTTCAAATACTACTCCATCATGCCTGCCTCTTCTAGGTGTATCATCAAGATTGGGAACACCACAATAATATGTTTTGCATCTGCCAATCCGTTTTGATTTGTGAATGTTTTTCCACATTTGATCGTAATCTATCATATATATTCCGTCTACTGAATTTCCTAATTGCCAGACCATGTGAGGCGCATTTAACATTAACGCATTCATTCCATATATATTTTTATTACTGTTCATCCCTATAAAATAAATACTGGGAATTTGCTCTTGGACTGCTAATCTATTCCAGTAATCTATCATTTGTGACAGACAAAGGATTGATGCCGGAGAATAAAACATAAAAACAGGGGATCCGTTTATCTTAATATATCGCTTATCTTTAAAAAAGGGTAAAAGATATTCAAAATGCTCCTTCCATTCTTTCTCTCTTCCATACCGTTGCTCAATTAACACTCCATTACCTTCTACAGATTTATTTTCAAACTTATCTGCCCATGAATTCCCTCTAAGATTACTCCATGTTCTAGCCCATCTTCCATTCGCCCAGCAAAAACAAAACATCATATTAATATCTTTCCACTGCAAAAGATTTTCTGCAGGTTTTTCAAGAATCTTTTGACCGTCTTTAAAATAATAATGATAAAAACACTGTCCATCTATTCCATACTTTTTCATTAATGCATTCTGCCATTCCATAGTTTCTTTATCAAGTAAATTATAATAATGATTATTTAAAGGCTTTATTGGTTGTTTATGATTCTCGAATAGTGGTTCTGCTCCACGAACTGCCGTCCATTCTGTATAGTCTTCTCCCCACCATCTATCATTTTCCGCAACTCTATGAAATTGCGGCAGATACATACACAATGTTTTTATCCTTTTCTTCATAAAATACCTCACTCGTCAATACTTTTAATAAATACATTATTTTTTAAAATGAAACAATCCAAATCCTCCTCCACCTAAAGAAATGTCATTATCATATTTATGAATATCTACATTGTACTCAATATAACCATTTTTCGTATATGAATACTCAACCAACTTACACTGTGAGAAAGCATCAATAATTGTTGAAGCATAAAAAATCCGATGAGCATTAAACTCAATATGTTCTTTTCCTACAGGCACAGAGATATAGATATTTCCCCCTGCCATAACCTTACGTCCAATTGCATCAAAACATTTATAACATGCATCTGGATCAATTTTATCCCCATATCTTCCAAGTCCAAAATGCTCTAAGGAACAGAGTGCAGAAAGACTTTCTATACTATTATCATCAAAATTTTCTAAATTAGTTGCATCATCACATACAAAGCTAAGCCCATCGACCTCTCTATCCAGTCTGCGTATATCTATTAAAGTAACATTATCCCTAAATGCTAATAAATGCGCTATAAAACCATCTATTCGTGATCCAATATCATAATGCTGCTGTGGGGAATTTTTATAAATTTTTCTCGCCGCCCATAAATCCTGCCAAAAATAACTTCCAATGCTGCCAGCAGTTGCAAACTTATCAGTATAAATCGGTCTGCTATAGGAATCATTATCGATATTCATTGTTAAATGCTTATTTAATTTTGAGTATAGCTGAGCATCATCTGCAACCCAATCATTTTCTACTCTGCCAAATGCTGCACAAGCTTCATCATAATAATTTGGCGTCAAAATTTGCTTAGCAAGTTTAAAGTTATTTTCAATATTAATATTTCGCGATATAGATCTTATAAAGCAGAGTTTATCCAATGATATTCCATTTTTACAACAATTATCATATATCAAATCACCATATGCATTTGCCACCAATATCACATCATATTCACTGGGAATTTCTGATAAAGCAAATACTCTTTTCCCATTGAATACTTCTTTCGTTTTTATCGTTTCTATATATCCGACAATTTGTTGTTCCTTTAACCCATTTCTAACGATTCTCTCTGCTATTTTTCCAGTTCCCCAGATTAAAAGTTTCACTATCCATTTATCTCCCATCAAAATCAACATATATCTTCTAAAACTACTTTTGTACAAAAAGCCAATTACTTGTAATAAAACATTCTAAATATTCTTCATATACCAACACTTCTATAATTCCATCTTGTAATATTCTGTACACACTGTAATCATTATGCAGTAAATCCCAAAAATCTCTAAAATATGTCCTGGAATCTATATTGGATCCGCCTGTTTCTATCTGAATTGCTTTAATTCTCTTTTCAGTCAGCAATTTCATACCTCCCCGTAAGGCTTTGTACTCATTTCCTTCAATATCAATTTTCAAGAAATCAATCTCATCTATATGATGTATTTCACAATAATAATCCAATGTGCTCAGTTCTATATACTCAGTTCTATTAAACTCTATACCCAAATAATCTAATTTCCTATCATACAGGCTTGCCAAACCTGAATTTTCTTTATCTGAATACAAAACTCCCTTACCAATCTCATCACTAAAACCTACATTATTTAATGTTACATTCTTACCACTAACATTTTGTGACAGTATTTTAAAAGTTTCTTTTGATGGTTCAAAGCTATGTATGTATCCATCCGGAAAATTTGATATCAATTCTTTGGTATAATTACCTATATTAGCACCTACATCAAATAAAACTTTTTCTTTCCTCCCCATTGCTTTCAACAGATTAAGAACATTCTGTTCCCCGCTATGCTCCAAATTCCCACCTGTACCAATATTCATACCTTGCAAAGCTGTTTTATATAATTGGTACCACACACCCCAAAATACCTCACGACCAAATACATTCTCCCTCATATTGATCAGCGTCAAACTATCAATGTCATACATTTCACTTTTCGGCAGCATCATTGTTCTCATCGGAAAGGTGATTTTCTCTTCAGGTACAATATATACTTCTTTTAACTGTTGTAATATCTGTTCCCTATACCTATCGCTCACCGAGACAACAACTAATTCATAGCTTTCCCTAAAAACAATTTGTGGATTTTGTATTTCAATATTTTGATATTTTTCTCCCCATAATACACTATTTGTATCAACCAACCTTAACGTCTCTCTTTGCATTCCGCAAGCAAGAAGTCTATCCACATAAGCTTTTCCTAACTTTCCTGCTCCATAAATAACTATATTTTTCATAGAAAGAAATTCCTCCAAATCAAAAATATGGATTTTTTTTTAATCAAACAACCATTATATAAAATACTTGATTATAAATTACTTTCCAGTATCCCGCTTAACCGAATCCAGTCATCAGGACATATATCTGGCATTTCATACTGATGAAACCAAGGCTGTGGAGCTATTACCTTTCTTTCAGGTCTTTGATTCAGCCATGCTCCCCACCAGCTGAATGTGCTATTTGCAATGATATTGCATGAACAACAGGACATCAAACACATATCATACCATGTCTGATAATTTTCAAACATATCTGCTTCTATGTATATGGCATCTCTATACTTATAGTGCTCCTTTACCCACCCTATTTCATCTGAGAAGAAAACAAATACAGGATTATCTATATTTTCCCTCACTAACGCCATTGCCATATCATAATATCTTTCATTGCAAATATTTCCATAGATCACTGGATTCTTTAAATAATCTCCCCTCCTAATATGAACAGATACATAATTATTGTTGTTAAGTAATATTTCCTTTAATCTGTCTAATTTCTTGTCACCTTTATTAAAGCAAAAATCTTGCAAAAGTTCTTTTCTGATTTGTCGAAAATATTTATCTGTTTGCCAATATCCTACAAATACGCAGTTATTTGTCTCAAAAATATGCTCATCATATGTTCCCTGCTGTTCCTCTACCCAAAAAAAACGATGCCTATAATCTTTTAAAAAGTACCCCAACTCTTCTGTATTTTCTTTAATTATTCTCCACTGTTCATTTATTTCTTCAAAAATATTCTCATCAACAAGTTCAAACAAAACGTTAGGAAACACATCTTTTAAACAAAAGGACGCCTGACATGGGTTTTTGTCATAAAAACCTACGCTTGCTCTTACATCTCTTTCCTGCATAGATAACGATTTTAACAAAGCATATTGAAACATTTGATTTCCTAATCCGCCCTTAAACCTTACAATGTCCATCTAAATGTCCTCTATGAAATTTTAATCTTAACCTGATTTAAATTAAGTTTCCAAAAATAGTATCAAATTCTTCCGGTTCAAAAAAGCAGAGTCCACCCCATGTTGAAAAAGTCATTTCTCCAAACAGCACCCTTCCATCTGGCATATTATACCAATCCACCCGTACATGCTCGAACTCTTTACATAATCTCCTGCTCAATTCCAACATTTCGTCCAATTTTTCCGGTTTCGGCGCCAAGACTGGATCTTTCGGATATCCATAGCTAAATGGCTGCATTTCCCATTGCTGATTATAGAAGGAAGCCTTACAATCTGGTTTGTGGCTTCCCTTAATACACCAAATATATTTTGGTTCTCCATGAAAACAATAAATATTGTAATCATAAATATTGTCGGCCAATCCCTCCAAGTATTCTTCACAGATTATTTTGGGAACAATATTTTCATAATGTAATTCAAGACTTGCAAAAGCAAAATTATGGTTTTTCCATTCATTTAACTTCCTGCATATTTCAGACTTATTAATTTTCCCCTTATCCTTTACAATAATATTGCGCTCACTGCCATTATTGACTTTTAAAACAAATGCGTCTGGCAAAGCATCAAAGTCTATATCTTCCACATCCTCCCACACACCATATAATTTTGTGAGGTGCTTTTCCCCGATCTGCCCCTTAATCCACTCTCTGACTAAATATTTATCTGCAAGCAATGTTCTTCTTTTGTCATTAACATTCACTTTTTCCCAATTAATTTTTTCATTATATGTAACTGGTGCTTTCCAATTCATTTTCTTTCCAAACCGTTCATAATACATTCCTTGAACTGCTTCTGTATAATATTTCTCATCCAAATTACTTAAATAATCATAATCCTTGTATTCATGATATATAATAATATTATCTATTCTCAAATTATTCAGTTGTGAATATAACTTTATCTGACTATATTGATCAGCCGTCGCAATAATATACAGGCACTCGTATTCTTCCACCTTATAAGGCTTTACAATTTTAATGTCTTGAATACATTTTCCAATTACACTTTCCTTGTTGTCAAAAAAGTACAAAACCGAAATTAAAGCATTGCCTTTTAAACATCTTAGCAGCCTCCTGCCTCTTGCCCCTGCACCAACAATAACCACCTTGCCAGCTTCTTCAGCCTTTTTCATTATAAAATCTATCTTTGCCATATTTCTTCTTCCCTCTATTTATTCACTAATTTCCTAATGATACGTATCAAATTTACAACTTCTATCTCTGGATATCTCACATATATTTGCTTTTGAATTGCCTTAAAGTAAAAATCACTGGCTACAAAAACCTTCGTAATTCTTCGGCTTTCTAATTCTTCAAATGAATGAATATACTTGTTGCAATTTTCCCATACATCCTGTCCATATTTTGCATTATCAAATACATCAAATTTATATCCCATTTTCATTAATGACGATATAATTGCAAGGCTTTTTTCACCTGCTCCCCATATTGCAATATTGCATTTACCCTCTTTTTTAACAGATACTAAAAAATCACTCAGCTTCTCTAGCACCTCTCTGTCCAATCCTTGCTCAATTCTCATTTTTTTTAAAGAAGAATAATCATAATACCTATCCAAGAAAACTTCTGTATGATATAAAAAATCCTTTACTATATTCAATTCTGTCTGCTGCAAATTATATTTCAAGATACTTTCATCCAAAATATGTCCATCTAAAAATTCAAGTTTTTGACGCATATACAGAATAATATCAGAAGTCAAAACACCTAATTTCAACATTCTAACCAATGTTCTATATATATCTTTTGCAATCATCAAATCTGATTCTGCTTGAAAATTTTTTAATAATCCTTTTTCCTGCATAACTTGAAATCTATATGGAATAACCCCGATTATCGGCGCCATTACAAATGATAAATTTATTTTGTTTGTAAGTGAATTGTTCCTACAGACATAATAATAATATGGCTTATGCATTTTTATACGCTTTTGGGCATAATATTTCCATAAATGCACCATTGCATCATCATCTGAACGCATATTCTCCGGCAAAAAAAGACCATTTTTTAAAATAACCTCTCTTTTTACCATCTGCATCCAAACTGCCCATCCACAGTGAGAATACCATACATCTATTTCTTCCTCCCCAATCAATTCTACGGGGTACTCCTGTTCACCATCTACGCGTATAAAATCGTAAAATGCCATATCTGCCTCTTGCTTTTTGGCTTCCGCGTATACTTCCTCACATAAATTTAGATCAAGGTAATCGTCACTGTCCATAAAACAGAGATACTCGCCTCTGGCATGTAAAATACCTTGATTTCTTGCTCCGCCCTGTCCTCTTTTTTCTGCACAGTCCAGATGGATAATTTTATTAGGATATTTTTTTACATACTCTTCTATAATAAGAGCGCTACTATCTTGAGAAACATCATTTACACAAATAATCTCTATATTCTGCATAGTCTGGTTCACACAAGAATCCAATCCCTTTTTTAAAAAATGTTCAGCGTTATATATTGGGACAATAATGCTGACTGCAATATTATCTTTCATCTCGATCTCCTTTTTGCATCAAACGTTCTGATTCATATGCGCTTCCATCCATTTTTTATAATTACACGCCAAAAACCTGTCAATTGTTTATTTACGTTTCTAAATCTATATTCTATGAGTTAATTACTTCCTCAAACAGCTGCTCAATCTGACTTATATAACCTGCCAACGTAAATCTTTTTATTGATTTACGACATTCCCGTTTTATTTCATCTTGATTGACTTTGAGCAATTCTAAAATATCATTTACGGCGCCCTCATCTGTTACTGCAGTTTTCCCGCATCTTTGATCATTTGACAACGTTTTTGAACCGCCAATAACAGAAGAAACAAATGGTTTATCCAATGTCACGCCTTCCAATAATACCATCGGAAAGCCTTCTGATATAGAAAACATACACACAATGTCACACTGCGTCATAATCGGAAATGGATTATCGTAATAGCCTAACAAATGAACATATTCAGATAAACCATACTTTTCAGCAGTTTTTACAACCACATCCTCCAAATCTCCATAACCTAAATAATATAGATGTGCTAATGGGTTCTCTTTATGTACTTGGGTAAATATCTCCAACAAACGTAGCGGATTTTTATTTTCATCTAATCTCCCCACAGATAGCAATGCCGGATGTTCCAATTTAATATGTGTATGTTCTTTTGCTTTTATCCGCACACGTTCTATATCAACGCCATTATATATTATCTTTATCTTATCTTTATGTGCAGGAAAAAGATTATATATATATTGTGCCGTAGTGTCGCTAATTGCAATTATCCTGTCGGCTTTATAAAAAGCCTTATCTTGTAATACTCTTTCCTCGCCCTTTTCTTCTCTTGCAAGAGTCTGCATACCTCCATGTATCCATGCAATGCTCTTCTTGCCTGGTGGAAGCAAAAAAGACGATCTCAAATAATTAAATGAAACATACAAATCATAATCTGTCGGAATATAATCTGCTCGAACTCTCCCCCATTCATGAAACACATGATACATTTTTTTCTTTCGTTCTTGATCGTCTATTCTTACATAATATGGATATATTTTTATATTCTTATTTATAGGTTCTGTTTTTACTCCATAATGAACAATTTCCATTATCCCAATTTCATATTTCTCAGGATTTAAATTATTAACAATTGTTGTCAGAAGTGATTCAGCACCACCTCCTGTAGAAAAAGAATATATTATAAAGAAAATTCGTTTCATCATTAACTCCCCATGCTATACAATCTCATAACTAACCTTCTATTGGATCTACAGATGTATTTTATTTTATAATCTAATTATCTCTTCAAGACTTCCATCTTCACTCCACGCACAAGCATTTTCATAATCCTCATTCGTATCAAATTCAATCCACCCCTTATGAAAACGCTCTGCCCAAACCAATTCTCCTGACTTGATAAGCGCATTCAATAGGTCTGTCATATATGCTTTCCTAACAGTTTTTCCTGACTGCTGCCAAGGTTTGTCCGAAAAATTGAGATAAGCTCCTTCCATAATCTTTTCTACGCATTTCAAGCCTTTCCTTGAAAATTTAATCAATCCCACGTATCTCGCATCAATCAATTCAAGTTTTGGATTCTCCAATCCCAATTCAATAATATTTCCATTCTCATCAATAGATAAACTCTCAGTATCAAAATCTACCTTTCCGTAACGTTTCTGCCAGTATTCTTTCCAATCATCATCAACGGCAACCGCAAAATCTGTAGATGTCCCCATCATTGTCCGTAGCATCTGTTCTTCAAATAAAATGTCTGAATAACTTAAAATAATGTCATCATTAAATTCACTTTTTGTACACATTAAAGATTCTACCATATTGGTATCAGCATAGTCCTTATTCATATAATACCTGACCCCTTCATACGAAATCTTATCCGCCGCAAAACCACGAACCACAATAATATTCTCTATACCACATTTTCTATACATTTCTATCTGTCTCTCAATAATAGTCTTTCCCATAAAAGAGAGCATTCCTTTCGGTAAATTCTCAGTATACTTTTTTAATCTTGTTCCTTGTCCCGCTGCTAAAATAACTGCTTTCATCAACCTATTCTCCCTATCTACCCTTATATCATTTCCTTTCAAATTTTTCCATATTACTTGCTATTGTTCATCTTTTTTCCTCTTTCTAAACAAGATTTTTATCTTATTTATATCCTTGCTTACAAACTCCTTTTCACGTTCCGGATGCCACATAGTCGCAATAATTGGTAAAAATTCATGACAGACTGCTTCAATCACTTCGTCTTCAGCCCGTGATACTACCTTTAAACCACAATTCCTTTTCAATCTCACACACGCTTGATTATGATAACTGTTCACCTCATACCTTTCTGTTCCTTCATATATAAAGTGACGTACTGCCACATGCCCATTTACGTTGATAATTTCGTTGCCAAAATAATCCAATATCGACTGCATTCCCCTACAGAAACCATAAAGTGGTATCACATGCTTTACGGCAAGATCTATCATCGCCCTATCCATCGCATCACGTTCTGGTGCATTTCCACCAAACTTTTCAAGGCTGTTTCCACCAGTCAGTATTATTCCTGCAGGATTTATACTTCTAACTATTTTCTCTGCTAAAATACATTTATTTGGAATTGGCAACGGAAGAAATCCACATTGACAGATAAAATCAGCAATTCTCTGATCCGCACAATCCCTTCTCTCCTGATAACTCTCAATTACCTCCACGCGTTGCGTATATATTACTGCCCTCATGTTTATTTTCCCCGGATTTCTTATTACCAAACTCTCTCTCAAAACCAAGCATCGCTATATGCTTAAGCACAGGATGTATAATAAAATATGTTTCCGCACCTTCCGCATCTTGTTCGCAGGCAGTAAATTTACCATCTGAAAGATATTTTCTTATTGCCTTTACAAGGACTTTGGAACGCATATATGGCTCATAAATATAATCTATGTCCACAAATTTATCTGGTGCTTCAAAAGTATCAGAAACAATAATTTCTCCCTCATCGATACTCTCGCTTAGAAAAATTGCAGTCGCACCAAGTACTTTTTCCTGCAAAAAACTATAATAAACCGTTGTACTTCCCCGATATTGTGGTAAAATTCCAGCATGCACATGTATAAATTTCTTGCCCAATTGAAATAAATGCGCTTTCAATATATATCCTCCATATCCTGAATAAATAAGATATTGTTGCTGTAAATTACAAATACTGTTTTTCATCTGTTCTGAATTAATATCCTTATTTTCAACTAACACATATGGAATACCTGCCTTTTGCAGCAAAACTACCAAGGAAACATTACTATCAAAATATTCATCGTCACTCCAATTTTTATAGTCCCCCCCCCCCGCATTATTCTGAGTTTTAGAAATATCATCTGAATAAACGATACACACTTCCGGTAACATATCTTCCTGTATCATTGCATGAAGATATGCCCTTGACCGTGTTGTATCAGCTGCTAATAATGCAATATCTTTTAATACCATATTAATCCTCCCAGTTTATTTCATTTTTCTTCACTATCTGATAAAAAATATCTATTTCTTGTTTAATTATTTGGCTAAAAAATTTTCTAAACTGGGTGTTCATTTTGTCCTCTACTGACAAAAGTGTATCATCTACTTTCAACAGACAACTGAAGTATTTCAAGCACTGTGTATGTTGGTAGGAAAGTGCCATACACTCCGCAAATATCAAATATATTTCATAATCCTCGAAGTTCATACTTCCAACTGGTTTTTTATTATTATCATATTCCTGATAAATCCTTTTTCGTACTTCAAAGCTTTTCAAATATGTATTGAGCAGATCCATTACTTCCTTATCCTGTTTATTTGATTTCAATGCTTTTCTTATATTAAGAAGATCCCTCATTACATTTGATAATTTTTCATTTTTCTCATATTCTTTTTTAGTTTGTTCTTTCAAGAATTCACACTTATTCAAGTATTTCTCTCTTGAAGCTATGTATTCTTTAAGAAAACAAATCCCATCGTATTCGCTGTACATATATGTCTGTTTATGATACAGGTTATTTTCTGATATATATTTATACGCCATAATTATTTACCTCCAAGTACTCCATGATTTTATCAACTGCTCTACATACCGTTTCATTTTCTGTATCAATCACAATTTCGCTATTTCGCGGTACCTCATAAATATCATCCGCGCCGTTCAAATTATTCAACTGCCCGTTCTTCTGTTTTTGATAATACCCCTTTACATCTCTCCGAGCACATTCTTCATAGGAACATTTAATATATACCTCTATATAGTGTTTTTCAAATTGATTTCTGACTAAACTCCGCATTTCCTCGTAAGCTGCTATCTGTGCAAGAATTACGGAAATGTCATTATCCAGCAAATATTTTACAACTACCCTTACCGCCTGATTACATTTCAATCTTTCTTCCTGTGTGTAGCCAAATATCCCACCAAATTGCTCCCTAATAACATCTCCATCAATCACCTGCAGATTCTGTGCCCCCTGCTTTCGCAGTCTTTTTTCAAGTTCATTTGCAATGGTTGTTTTTCCGCTTCCACTTCTCCCAACCATATACATCATAAATTTTTTCTGCATACGACACTTCTCCATTATTTAATCTTTATAATCTGTTTTTTCAGACAGTCAATTGTCACTCTTTTATACTTGCTCCACTCCATATAGTTCTGCTCTCCAACACCGATAACTGCAGGAATCCCCAACTCAGCACACCGTATCGCCATATGAGAGTTTGCACCGCCGAACTGAGTTATAAGTCCGCCAATTTTTTTCGAAAACAAAAAATCATATCCTGGATCTGCCGCTCTTATAAACACTATTTTTCCCTCAAACTCCTGCCTTTTTACGTCATCCATTATTGCAACGTCAGACGTAATGCTTTTCTGCGTAATAAAGTTTGGTTCCTCATCAAGCAGATAAAACGAATAAACATCTTCTGGTTGTACTATAATGCTTGGCAGTTTAATCTGCACTGCACTTTGGTATTGGCTTTTATTATCCTTAATATTTTCCTCAAAAACTGTTTTGATATCACCAGTATACAAATCGACATAAAGCTGCTTAACGATAGAGATATCCAAATATGCCATATCTTCAACAGAAATTCCAACCCTATCACCAAGTTCTTTTACAAGCTGTAATATCATACTGACGGATTTTGTAAATACATACTTTAAGTACTCTCTTCCTTCAATTGATTCCCTGATAAATAATATTAATCCATCAGATGTTATAGTCAGTCCATTCTCTTCCAGTTGAAGCTGTATTCTTTCCTTCTGTTTCTCCGAAAATTCAAATGTTTCCTCTGACTCTGCCATGTATGGTAAACCGCTTTTCCCAAAATATTCGTCAAACGCCTCATCATAACGTTTTGATAATATATCATATGTACCAGGCCGGATATGTCCATATATTTTCAAAAACTCATCTTCTGCAATATCGCCTTTATATAATCTTTTCAAATCTCTATTCATCTTCTTATTGACTGTTTCAAGTGAATTCATATAAGCATCATATTCTTTTCTATCCATAATACCCATACTGACAAATGACCTCAAAAACTGTACCGCAATAAATCCTGCCCTTGCAACTCCCGCAAACGGAAGCGTTCCATACGTTTTGCATTCTTCAATCAGCCAATATATTCTGTCAACAATTGAGATATCAGAATGAATAATTTTATGATAATTTTCTTCCAGTACAAATATTTTTGCTATATCAGTCTTATATAATCCCTTATTGGGATCTATAATGTTGTTCGTTAATTCTAACAGTGAAAACTCAATTCTGGTAATTTCATTTTCATTAAATCCACAGTCAAGTAGTTCCTTTAATTTTTCATGCAATCCAAGATAATAGCATGAATAGACAATCTCAAACTCGATCTTGTCATGATATTTGGGATACCTGGACAGCTTGTTCAAGTAGTGGTTGACAAGCTTCTCAGCTATTTTGATATTTAACTTCTCCGGAATAAACGAATTAAAGGTTATTCTTGTATCAATATATGGCACACCGCAAAATGAAATCATCAACGGGTGCATAGTCAAATCGCGGTAACCGTAATCATAACGTTGATGTGCCCAAATATTATCCGTAATCAGTTCTTTATATAAGGAAATAGCAAGTTTTTTCGGTCTGATGCCAAGAATCTCTGCCGGATTCCAATCAGGCATTACACCAAAATAGGTTGTGTGTCCCAACAAAAACGGATGCTCCACAGAAAGCTTCTTTGCCTTTTTATAAATTCTGTTCAAAATAGGTTTCAAATTAGCCTTTTCATAGACATCCTTACTTCCTTTTGCAATTGGTCTAACCTGAAAAATAAATACATTTCCTGTATTGTCAATTGCAAATTCAATATCAAGCGCATCATTTTTTAAAAAATTCTCAATTTTTGTACATTCATGAATAAGTTTATCCATATCTGGATCTTTTACTGGAAATTCGCTGTACTTATACTTTACAAATGTTTTCAACACAATAGAACTTCCAGAAGTTACCGCTGACGAGTCGTCACCTTCATAAAAATTTACTGTATAATAATCTGCAAATGTATTAATATCTGAAGTAAACACTACACCTGACTTCTTTATATTCCTAAGCATAGGCTGAATTAAAATTTCCTCATCAAGCTTTGTACAATAAGACTGATAGACTTTTTCAATAGCTTTTTTAATTGCTTTATAGTCAGAAGGCACATTCAAAAATGATTCAAATTTTCCAGCATTGGAATATTCTATAGTATCCTCCTCTGATGAGGAAGATCGAACAGCAAGGGAGTCTTTTCCTGCAAACTGCATTACCGCTTCAATCGTCCTTTGCTCATTCTCTTGAAAATCCTTACTTTTTACAATCATAACAGGAAGAACATTAATAGACGGTAAATTGTTTTTTATATAATCTAGCATTCCTGCTTTTGTGTATTTCATTATGTTCTCCCTCTTCAAATTCTTGAGATAAATGAATCCTGCTCACTTTCCAAAAATTTAGGTATCTATCTCTATCTTTCTACTCTTTTCTACAGCTCTATATATTTTCTCTTTTTAGTCAAAAGATGTTCTCTTATATTGATTATAGTTCGTTTTTACTACTCATTTATAAAGCAATCTTGAGAATTCAAATTTATCATACGCAAAAATATCTATAAATTGGCTTCCACACAATTCTTTTAATTCATTTATTCGATTGCTAAAATCTGTTTGTTCTATTTTGTTCTCACTGGGGTCTACTTTTTCAAAATAGTATTCTTTACCAAATGCATATTTATAGTAAGCATCTGTTTGCGTTACTATCCCCCTGCATTGGCACATTTCTTCCCTTTTTAGCTTTCCTGATAAGGTATCATGTACTACAAGCTCACTATATGCATCCAAATTTTCTATAATAATATACTCGCTTTCCAATGTATTCCAATTATAATTTTTTTCTATCAATGTCTTAATTAAGTCCGGAAAACGAACGATACTAAACATTCCATCAACATAAAAAGGTCCTAATCCTTTTTCAGAAATTAACAGCATTGTATGAATCTTTTTTTCATCCATAGGATTATTGCCTACACGCCCATGATCACTCATATATATTTTCACTGCATCATCAGGATAAAGACTTTCATAAAACTCCAGTTGCGTATTAATATACTTTCCGGCAGTTTCAGCCTGCTCTCTACACTCTTTTTTATTCCAATCCTTTTCTGTTGAACAAAACCAGCCTAAAGTATCTCCTTCTCCACAAATATATGGCTCGTGTGTTTCTCTAAGTGTATGTATCAAAACACATATTGGACTGTCGCTTTCACACAAAACAGATAATGCATCCCACTGCTTTTGCATACTTCCAAAATATTTATTTTCAAAATAGCCAACTGGCGCTATTACTGTCTCATCAAACTTTTTTGCAAACTTAGGCATACCACAATATGCAAACCCATATCCATATTCCTTTAACAGTTTCAACAGTTTTACATTGTCTACTGTAAACTCATCTTTTAGGAAAAGCTTTCCTTCAATAGGATACTCACCAAACAGTATTGTTTTAGTTGTTTCCGTTGTCCACGGCATTACTGTATATGCATTATGAAAGCATATCCCTTCCTGAGATTTTCTCTGCAAAAATGGGAACTTGGGTACATCATAATATGACAACGCATCTACCCAGTTAATAAAAATATCTCTTTGATTTCTTTTTGCCATATATTCTTTGATTTCTTTTAGCAGCAATGTTATTTCATCTTTTAATTTAATATACCGTTTATAATCTGAATATCTGTTTTCTATGTAAATATCAATATAATGAAAAGAATATAGAAAATCTTTTAGTACTAGATATTCTTTTATAAGCCTTTGTAACATACACGCCTTATTATTAACATCTGCTTTTATATATTCCTGCCTTGCCCAATATGCTTTTTTGTAATCTGCAGAATGCTCTTCCATATAGTCACCCATATAGCTATATAAATCTACTACTTGTCCCTGATATCCCAATGCTGAAATATTCTCAATAAAATTTTCTCTGTAAGCATATGAACCGATAATAATATAATCTATATCCATATCATTTATCTGCTCAATCGGATACACAATATTATCACGAATGATATTTTTATATTTATAACTTCTTATCAATCTGTCAAAACAGAAGTCTATTTGTAAGCATGTTATATTTTTCGCAATAAAATTTAATAATCCCTCTGCTTCTATTCCAATACCATATATTCCAATTTTGCTTCCGGATATAAATCGCATTTCCAAGTCTTGAACAGCCTTCACAGCCCTATCAAAGTATGTTTTTTTAATTATTTTATTTTCTATCAAGATTGTCTCAAACTTATGATTTATATCCATTACTCCTCCATACTTAGGAACTGTTTTCTGCTGTCTTAGGTATATTTTTACAAAATCTTATAACTTTTCAACTAACATCAAACCATCCAAATTTTTACTCCTTACCTATTACCTTCCTAAATTAAATTCGATTATAAATATCCTCTATTTTACGTACCAATGTTTTCATATCAAATCCTGCTTTTTCCATAACTTCCGACATATTTTTCCTCGTGTAACCACTATTATATTCTTGAATTTTTTCAACCCATATTTTTTTTTCAAATGGTAAAAATAGTATATTATTTGTTATTTTCGCAATTGCTGGTATTTCGTTGCTTACAATGCACTTTAACCCCGCCGCCTGTGCTTCAATTAAAACAATACCGAAGCCCTCGAACCGTGATGGAAATGCAAATATATCAGCTGCCTGCATTATACAATTAACGTCTTCTCTTTTTCCAAGAAAAAGCACTTTATTACTCAAATCATATTGTTCCACTTTATTTCTTATTTGTTCTTCTAATTCTCCTATCCCTATCAATAAAAGCTTTACTTTTTCATTCTCCTCTGAGACACTTTTAAATACATCTAATAGAAAATTATGATTTTTTTGATATGCAAATCTTCCAACATGCATGATTACATAGTCATCTGAGCGAAGACCTAATTTATTTCTATAATCTTTACGTATATCATCATTAAATATATATTCATTTACTTCAATAGCGTATGGAATTATATGAATTTTATCTTTAGATATTTTATCTCCATATAACCATTCTGCTGCGTCTTCAGAACATGCGATAAAATCAGTTGCCTTATTCTCAGTCAGCAACTGGCGCTGAGAAAAATGCAATTTTCTGGCATCTTCTCTGGATTGATTTTCTTTTATGTGTACGTCTGTATTATGTGAATGAATGATAATCTTTGGCACTCCATTTTTACGTGCAATATCTTCTAATAAAAAGCCTCTCCACCAAGATGTATGTAAATGAACAATATCATATCCATTGTTCAAAATAGCTGTTACTTCCTTTACAAATTGTTCCTGATTATCCTCTGCATAAGTAGTTAAATAATAAATTTTACATCCTTCTGCCTCTAACTGTTCAGAAAAATCCAAATAATTGTTCATTGTTACAAAATCAAATTGATATCGATCCCTGTCAATATACTTCCAAAGCCTTAGTACAAATTTTGTAATTCCTCCTCCTGTATTAGCAATAGTAAAATGTAAAACTCTTATTTTTTGATTACTACTTTTTAATTGTTTATTCATTCCATATTTCCTCATATTGTTGTTATTTCTATTACATGCTAATATATGTTTTAAAATAATTAATTGTCTTAATTAAACCTTCCTCTAATTGAATTTTAGGTATCCACTTCAATTCATCTTTTGCCATCTCTATTACTGGTCTTCTTTGCATTGGATCATCTTGTGGTAATGGCATATGTATTATTCTTGATCTACTTTTTGTTAATTCAATAGTCTTGTTTGCTAGTTGTAACATTGTATATTCCTGTGGATTTCCAATATTACAAGGTCCTATAAACTCCCTTCGTGAATTCATCATTCTAATCAATCCATCAATTAAATCATCAACATAACAAAAACTACGAGTTTGCAAACCATTACCATATAATGTAATATCTTCACCTTTTAATGCTTGCACAATAAAATTAGACACTACTCTTCCATCATTTACGCACATATTGGGCCCATATGTATTAAAGATCCTTACAACCTTGATATTTACATCATGCTGCCTAAAATAATCAAAACATAGGGTTTCCGCCATACGCTTACCCTCATCATAGCAAGAACGAATCCCTATTGGATTTACACAGCCTCGATAATTTTCAGGCTGTGGATGCACTTCAGGATCCCCATACACCTCTGATGTCGAAGCTTGTAAAATTGTAGCTTTTACCCGCTTTGCAAGTCCAAGCATATTTAATACACCTATCACACTTGTTTTGGCTGTTTTAATTGGATTGTATTGATAGTGCACAGGTGAAGCTGGACACGCCATATTATATATTTGATCTACTTCTATATAAATTGGTTCTGTAATATCATGTCTTATAAATTCAAAATTCGGATGTCCTAACAAATGTCTGATATTATCTTTTCTCCCTGTAAATAAATTATCCAAACAGATAACATCTTCGCCTTGATCTATTAATCGATTACACAAGTGTGAACCTAAAAATCCTGCTCCACCTGTTACCAGAACTCTTTTCATTTTTTTCTCCTCGCAAAACAATCATAGTATCAAATTTAATATAGTTCACGATTCGCACAAACAAGTAAGCAAAACCATGTATCCTCATCTAAATCCTAACTTTTTTATGGGAATTAAACTTAGAAAGCTTATTATTTTCCTCCATTCCAAAACTATCATTTGAAACCTGTTTTATCAGCGTCCCATTTTATTTTATTCTTTTCATAAAAAAATCTGCTATAACATATGACAAGTTATTCTTTTATACGTCTCTGCCTCTTCTCTATCAGCCTTACAACTCTCCTACTCGCCTTCCCATCTTCAAAAATCCCATTTTCTTTCATTAATTGCTCTGTCTTTAATCTGTATTCTTCCTCATCAAACTGTTCAATCTGTTTCATGAGTTCATCATTGTTCAATGCAACAGGAAACGGCAGTTTATACATGTCAAAAAATAAATCTCCTCTGTCTGCGATATATGCTTCTAAGTCATCCGCATAAATAAATCCTGGTATTCCTATCATATTTGCTTCAAATATAGCGCTGGAATAGTCTGTAAGAAACGCATCCGCAGTGGCTATAATTTCATTCATATCCGGCCTCTGGCTGACATCTATCATTCGTTCTGATATCTGGTGTGTCCTCAGTGTGTCCATCTTTGCCGCAAGCTGCGGATGAAGCCGCAAAAAAATAAACCATCTGCCTCCAAATCTTTTTTCCAGTGTATGTACCAGACGTTCAAAATCTACGGTTGATTCTTCTGTATTGACTGTACGTTTTGTGCTCTGGCTCCCTCCTCTGAAAGTAGGTGCATAGAGCAGGATTTTCGTATCTGCTGGAATGTTATATTCCTTTCTGAACTGCTGGTATTTTTTTGCCCTCTGATTCACAAGCACATCACACCGCGGCGTGCCTGTCTTTATAATTTTTCCATCATAGATCAGCCCTTCACGGTACATATGGTCACACCATTCTGATCCAGATAATACATAATCAATTAATTTTGAGTCGTATTTGCTGATGATATATGCCATCTTTGGAAACAGATTTCCCCGGTATTTCCCGATTGGTTTGATACACAAAGTTGCATGCCATGTCTGGATATAGCACTGCCCCTTCCTCTTTCTGGTGCCATAGACAGTTCTTGTATTGCCCAGCCATATCCCTGCCGTTGAGAGATGGTACGCCCTGTTCCACAGAGTGTTTTTTACTTTTGTTATTTCCTTTGGAAATTCTTTGCTGATATCATTCACCAGCCACACAATTTTATGCTCTGTCCCTTTTTTCCTGTTATGCCGCAGCAGCTCCTCCGCCACATATTTGGGGCTGCATCCATATCCGCCATTTCCTTCAAAGGTCCACATGACAACCTTCCTTTTATCAATTGGAAAAATACGGCACATATAGTATGCCAGGCTATGTACAAATGCTTGTGCCCTTCTCCTGATGATATAGATGTTTTCTGATAAATCGCTTTTCTGGTTATATCCCATGTCAATCAATTTTCCTTATGTAAATATCTCTGTAAGACTTTGCGGTATCTCAGCAGCCGCCTTCTCATAATCTTCTATAAAATCAATTTCAGCCCAAAATGCTCCTTCTGTAGGTACTGCTATTATGTTAAATACTTCTTTATCAATCAGCCGCTGAACCGCACTTTCAAAATACGCCCCAAACGCTTTCTCCTTCATGAGCTGCTTTGTTTTTTCTTTTAATGCAGGAAGGACTTTTTTCCGGAAAGATGCCATCCCAATAAATTCTCCTTCTGCCAGTTCATTTGGCATCTGTTTGGTAATCTCTGCAACCTTTCCGTTACAGCTCCTTACCTTCATGGCTTCATCATCACAGGTTTTATAATCTACCGGAAGCGTAACATCTGACTCCATTTTCACCAGTTTTTCAAAAATTGACGGCTCACAAAGTGTATCTGCATGAAGATAAATAAAATCATCATGGAGTTTTTCCATTCCCATATAAAAGGATCCCAGTACATTTACCATTTCATAAAAGGGATTATAGACAATTTTGATATTTTTTCTATCCTTTACAAGTTCCTCAAATTGTTCACTCTGATAACCTGTCACAAGGATAATCTCATCCACGTGGAATTGTTCTAAAAGCTTTAGATTATATTCAATCAGCTTTCTTCCTTTGAGTTCTGCAAATGATTTTGGCTTTCCTGCTGTCAGGTTTCCCAGCCTGCTTCCTTTCCCTGCTGCCATAATAATTGCCTGCATTAAACTCCCTCCCATGCTCTTTTATAAATCTTTTGAATAATATCTGGCTCCTGTGATGCCGGGTCATTCAATAGATTTCCTGTTACTGATTCTGCCATTTCTTTTACCAATGCTTTCTCAATGCCCATTTCCTTGAGTGAAACAGGCAGTTTTAAAGATGCTATAAAATTCTTTATCACATAAACACAAGTCTCTTTTTCATGTGAACTTGCCCCTGCAAGAATACTAATCATCCGTTCGACTTTTTCCCGACTGTATTGATATTCATAATCAATCCATGCAGGATACAATGCAGCAAGTCCCATTCCATGGCTTGTATCTGTAAATGCTCCCAAGGGGTACTGCAGCCTGTGTGGCAGTCCTGTGCTGGCATTTCCTAAGTTTATTCCCATAAGCATACTTACATAGCTCATTTGCTTCCTGGCTTCTATATCCTGCAGATTTAAAGCCAGTCTTGGCAGCATTCTTCCGACTGTTTTTATGGCATATTCCGACTGCATCTGTGTATAAGGTGATGCTGCCTTTGATATGGTACTTTCCATCGCATGTGCCAGCACATCAAATCCTGTCTGCATTGTTTTCTCAAATGGAACTGATTCTGTGAAAACAGAATCTACAATAGCAGCCTTTGGATACAGTTTTCTTCCTCTGATTCCACTTTTTATTCTCGTTTTTTCATCGGTGATAATGGCGGCTTTGCTTAATTCGCTGCCAGTTCCAGCAGTCGTTGGAACTGCAATAACTGGCAGGATGCCTTCTTCTGGTTCTATATTGTCATAAAAATATTGCCCGATATCCCTTTTGTTTTGTGCGCCAGCCGCAATTGCCTTTGCCATATCTATTGCACTTCCGCCGCCAAAACCAACGATGACCTCCGCACCGCATTTTTTTGCAGCTTCAACACCTTCCCTTACCTCTGACAGTTTGGGATTTGGACTCACTTTATCAAACACCACTACTTTTTTTTCCAATGCGTATTTTTCTAATTCAGATTTTAACTTTCCAAGATAACCAAGCCTTTCCAAAGAACGTCCTGTTGTTGCAATCAGTATTGTTCCATTCAGCAAATGCCCTATCTCTTTTAATGATGCTTCCCAGATATTTCTGCCAAAATAAATCTCTGTTGGAATATGAATCTGATGTGGTTTCATTTCAATGCTCCTAAAGATTTTCTATTCGAATTCTTTTATTGCTGTAAAGTCGCTCTGTAATCTCCATTCTTTTTGGAAACAGCGGTTTTAAAGTGTGGTATGTCTCTTTATAAAGAGAATAAAGCTCCTTGTATTTTTCATGGTTCTTCCTGTCCGGAGAGATTACCATACGCACTTTGACAAATTGATCAGCTGCCTCCTGAAGAGAAGAATATATGCCCTGACCATACAATGCCATCATTGCAGCGCCTGTTGCCGTTGTTTCAAACTCAGAAAGCACCTGCACCGTCTTTCCTGTAATATCAGCTTTCATCTGTGAAATCAAATTGATTCTTGCCAATCCTCCTGACAGACGAACGGAATTAATTTTGATTCCTGTCTCCTCAATTGCAGCAATCATATCAAGATCTATAAATCCTGTACTTTCAAAAACTGCCCTTGTCATTTCTTTCCTTGTGTGCATCCTCTCCAATCCAAAGAACACACCTCTGGCATTGCTGTCCCACAAAGGCGCGCGCTCTCCCAAAAGATATGGCAGAAATATAACGCCCCCTGCACCCAAAGATGCCTCACCCGCATCTTTTTCCATCAATTCATATGGAAGCATCTCATTCTGGTAATAACACTGTTTCACCCATTCAATCAGCCCGCCTCCCATGTTGTTGGAGCCTCCTATGATGTGAATTTTTCCTTCATGATATGGCAATTGCTGTATTTTATTTCCAATGCTGTCAATCCTTTTTGCAGAAGCAGCCCGAAACACTGTAACAGTTCCTGATACATCACTTGCCTCCCCTTCCTGAAACACACCGCTTCCCACAAAAGAACAGATAGCATCATAGGTGGATAATACCATTTTGGTATTCCTAGAAAGCCCTGTCTGTATCGACGCGGTTTCTGAGATATTTCCTATCCATGTTCCAGGCGGTAAAACCTCTGGAAGCATTGTTTCTGAAATCCCAATTTCTTTCAATAGTTCAACTGGATACTGTTTTTTATAGGTATCATAGTACCATTTCTGGGCATTCATGTAGTCTGTCACAAACCTGCCTGTAAACTTCTCTGTCAGATAATCATTAGGGGTAAGAAATTTATATGTTTTTTCATAGATATCACTTTCCTGTCTGTTTACCCAGAATGCCTTTGGAAGCATAAAAGATAGATCTGCATTCAGTCCTGTTTGTTTTTTTATTTTTGCAAATGCATTCATATTTCCTATCAGACGGCTTTCTTCTTTTGCCCTCTTGTCTGAAACCATCATACAGGGCATTAGTGCTTCCCCATACTGGTCTACACACACTAAACATGACGATGAGGATGTCACTGTCAGATAGTCAATTGATATATTCCCAGCATCTGTTAACGTTTCCCTTATCACCAGACAAGCTTTTTCCCACCATTCTGCAGGAAGCTGTGTTACTGTTTCTCCTTTTAAAGAGGTTTCTATTAATATGGAGGCAGAAGCAAGCTTATTGCCACCATTATCAAACAGGATACTCCGAATACTTTTCATCCCCATATTTAATACTAGTATTGTCTTCACATTTACGAATCCTCTCTGTCACATATTTGCTGTAAACCAGCCTGAAAAAAAAATCCGATGCAGCGTATGACAATCCCATACTTTACATCAGATTTCTCTTTTTCTTTATTATTCAGTTTTTCAGACAACTGCTTCTATGATGATCTTATCTCCCAGCGTAATAACCTTTATTCCTGTTTCTTTTTTCTTGTTGAAGTTAAAACTCAGCAGATACCCTTTTTTCTGATGAAAATATGCAAGATAGTCTGCAAGCTGACGCTCGCCGCGTTCATTGTACTCATTTCCATACCAGATTTTCAGTTCTATGATAAACTGTTCTCCTGCATAATCCACAATCACATCTGTCCGTCTTTCATCCCTTGTCTGTGCCTCAATGTAATAATTTCCTGTGCCATTTATGATAGGTTTGAGGTACAACAGAAAAAATTTGCGCCCATAGGCTTCCACAAATTTTTCATCATTGCTGCCATAAATATCATTAAAGTATTCCACAAACTTTTCAAGAACCAGGTCCATGTCAAGCCTTCCGGCAGTGATAAACTGGCTTCTGTCTTTCTTTGCCATTCTGCTCATGGCACTTGCAAGTTCTTCTTCTGAGAGAAAAAGATTGTAAAGGCGCGTTTCAAAAATACGGTTTGCCACCTGGACACTTCCCCTGTTATTTACAGTATATCCAAACATACAGCCAAGCTCTATCGTTTTGTTGTCTGGATTGTATGAAACATGCTCCCCAAGAAACAAAATGGCATACAGCATGTTTTTCAAGTCAGGATATTCACTGATATGACGCATCATGCTGTCAAACAGCGGAATTTTTTCATCCATTAATATTTTAACTGCCTCTACAATCCCTTCTTTTGTCCAGACAGCATCAGAATTTTCAAAATCCTCTTTGTCTGGAACTTCCTCATCAAGATATTTGCATATCGCTGAAACGAGATACGGATAGCCAGATGTATACGCAAATAGTTCCTCTGCCATTTCCTGCGCATTCATGCCTGTCTGATTGTCTGTCTCATATTCCTCCAGCATCACAGCAATCTGGGCAGCCGAAAAACTCATATCTAAATTAAATTTTGCAGAAATATTCCACGGACTGTTATACTGGTGCTTTTCATCAGAGCGTATTTTTAACTTTAGATTTTTGATATCATATACTCCTGCAAGAATAACCGAATGAAATATTGGACGATTTTCTCTGTCAAGATAATATCCTCTTAACTGGGCAAGAAAGTCAATAAATACCTGATTATTTGAGGCACTGTCCACCTCATCTATTATCAAAACGATAGGTTTTTTTGCTGTTTGACATATTCTGCTCAATATGTCAAACAATATATCCATAGATAGGTTTTTTTTAGTTTTTAAAGAGCTTAACATCCCTAAAGATTCTGTATCAATAGCCTTCATCAACTCTTGGTTTCTAGATAAAAGTTTCCCTACATATTCAATAAATTTTTCAACAAATATCTGTTCATCTGAAAAATTAGCAGCGCTCATTATCTGAAAATCCATAGCAATTACAACATACATATCCTCCAAATACTCTGCCAGTGCCTTCAGTGTTGTTGTTTTGCCATACTGTCTTCCCCTGTTGATAACAAAGTATTTTTTTCTGTCTACATATAACCTCTTAATCTTTTCAAGTCTCTCGTCGAGCTTCACCATATAATGTTCCTCTGGCCTGCAACATCCTTCTGTATTAAAATACCTCATCGCTCTTCCTCCCTGCCATTTTTTCCTTACAGCTAATTCTATCATTGTGTCCTGGCAATGTAAAGGAAGCGCATTCTAAAATCTAATGTAAAGTATGAAATTGTCAAGGTTCCTATATCTGTCAATACACCAATTACATGGCTTGATGCACCTCAGCCTCAACGTTATTCCCAGAATTGTTACATGTTATATACACTTCTGGTTCATTTAGTATCAAATCGGTTATCCCCTGTCTCTCAAGTGATGCAAAGTCAAGTCTTGTCCCTGTTGGTTTCTCAGGATATAAATGTCCTGACATCCATGCTCTCACAGGGTATCCTTTCAACTTGTCTGCTGCCAGGTCCATACTCCTCCAAAATGGATGAAGCGCAGTGACTGGACAGCCTTTTTCTATATAATGTATACAGTCAGATACTTTTGACGCAAGGATTGCAAGCTCTGCACCTGTATCAATAGCCTTTAGCTTCTTAAGGGATTCTGCATAAAAAGTAGAATAAACAACTGCTGTTTGCAGTCCTCTCTTATGTACCATCTCCACTATTTTTTCTTCCATCCCATCATAAGGATAAACACTGTTTTTCAGTTCTATATTTAATTTCATTCCTGATTTTAACTGTGCTTCCAGCAAGTCAAAAACTTCTGACATTGTTGGAATTGACTGCAGCGGATTTTCACCAGCATCAATCTTTAACTTCTTTAAGTCTGACAAGGTATAATCTCGTACAAAACCAGTTCCATCTGTTGTCCTGTCCACTCTTTCATCATGGATTACTACAATCTCTCCATCTTTAGTAAGCTGTATATCAAGCTCAATTCCTTTCAGATTCTGTATTGCTGCTGCCTTTTCAAAGGCAATTAATGTATTTTCGGGATACCTTTGGCTGCATCCTCTGTGTGCCCATAATCTCATATTCATTCATACCTTTTCATTCTGTTCTATGTTCCTGTTTCAAAAACATTTCTATAATCTCTGCCATTGCGATAGATTCACTTCTTGTCAGTTTGAAAACACTCTTGTCATCCCCATTTATCACATTCAAAAAATCCCTGATTTCATACCGAAGTCCATCTCCAAAAAATCGTTCGGAATACTTGTCTATCTGCGATGGGTTTTCATAGTGGACTTCAAAATATGTGGTCTTCCACCATGGCGCTGCTGCCACAATGTATCCTTTGGTTCCAGCTATCAACAGTCGTCCCTCTGCCTTCACTCCCAGCCCACAAGTGGCTGTTGCTGCCCCCCTGGGGTATCGAAACGATACTTTTGTAAATATATCCAAACCCTTACTGTTATGAACTGCATCAAACCGGATATCCTCATACTGATTTCCAAACAGCTTGATAATTGGAAGCATGCAGTAACTTCCAAGCTCTGTAAGGCTTCCACCGTATTTTTTATCTGTTAGTTCTCTCTTATTCTTGTCTTCTAGTTTTGTAAAACAAGCATCAATGTAATGAATTGTCCCAATGATTCCGCTGCATGCAATTCCAAGAAGTTTTTCAAATCCTGGGCAGTATGCTGTTTTAATTCCTTCAAACAGCACAAGATTATGCTGTCTGGCATATGTAAAAAGTAATTCTGCCTGTTCTTTTTGCAGAACCATAGGCTTCTCACACAATACATGTTTTCCATGTTCCAAAGCAGACTTCACATATTCGTAATGTGTCTGGTGTGGTGATGCAATATAGACAGAATCAATCCCTCTGTAAAATTCTTCAATGTCATCATAAAAGTCAATCTCCCATTTTTGTGCAAACTTTTCCGCACTTGTTCTGTTTGGGTTGTATACTTTCTGTACATCAATCCCGCTTACCTGCTTTGACTCTGGGACAAAGCGGTTTGCAATCCTTCCAGTCCCAATAATCCCAACCTTCTGAATATGCCAGTTCTGTTCCCGCAGCATAGTGCTGGAAATATTCTTTGTACGTTCCAGGTAGATAACCTGGCAGTAATCAGATATATAGTCAAATGTTCCCATCCAGTCAGAACCGATAGCAAAAATATCAATGTGGTATTTCTGAACATCACTGATTTTCTGTCCAACAGATTCTTCAATGATAACCTCATCGGCAAAACCAGATTTTTTGACATTTTCAATGCGTGTCATAAGGGAATCAACTACATTGAGCTTTCCCCTCTCCATGTCATACTTTTCTGTAGTAACTCCAACAATCAGATAGTCACCAAGCTCTTTTGCTCTTTGAAGCAGTCTATAATGTCCTTCGTGAAAGAGGTCAAATGTTCCATATGTAATTACTTTTGTCATAAAACCTCCCTTTATTTAGACATCACTGCCTTAGAAATGGTCTAAATATCCATTATCTATCGTACATTGCGATTATCGCAAAAATTGATTTTGTCCTATTAAAATGTCCTCAAAAAATTAAGTGCAAATGCACTCAATCCCCCCAAAGCTATGCTTTGTTTAAATATAATTATCATATGGATTATCGGAACGTTTCCGTTTGTATATTCTATACTTCGCTCCGTGAAAGCCACGGTCCTGGCATACCCGATAACTGCTTGTACAGTTTAGCTAATGCCGACTTTTTGCTATTTATGTCAATATACTTCCCTGCAATCCAATTCTGGTGAAATCATCTTTTGACAATTTATTCACAGGTCCATACTTTTAACCATTATATTTCATCTGAATATTTTTTGCGGAATTCAAAGCTATGGTTGTTTTCAGCCCGCAATTCTCACAGATAAATTCCATATTCTGTCTTTTTCCTTCTGCGCCACATACAGAGCATATCCTTCCTGTTCCTTTTGAATTTATTTCTATCAATTCAACAGAATGAATCTGACACTTATATGCGAGCCGTTCTTTAATATAACTGCGAAAATTTCTTGTTAATTTTCTATTGACTGATTTTGAATAATATTTTGTTTTATCCTTAACGACAGGTTTGGTAATAACAATTTTTTTCGGTTTTTCTGTTTTGAACATCCTGTTAATTTCTGCGTTTATAAAATCTGTAGTTCTTGTCTTTTCTTTCTCTTTTTGCTTGACATATTTAGATTTCCCAAGATTATTGGCTTCAATGTTATCTGCCTTTCTTGTATCGCCGCTTTCTGTACTTTGTTCAAATATTGTATACATCCTGCGCCGTTCTCTATTTTTTCTAGCAAGTCGTTCCGTTTCAGGACTGACCAATTCATCAAGCGCTTTCCCATAAATCGTTCCATTGGATAATGTGAACATATCCCTATGTCCTATATGGATATAAACAGTATTGATATAATCCTGATGTTTCTTTATTTTTGTTTCAACTGGTACTGCAAGCGCTACAAAATTCTCCTTGATGTGAATTTGTATCTGTCTGTCAAAAGTCCGGCTGTCTTTTAAAGGAATCGAAATCCTTTTTCGAGGAATTCTGCATACAACGCGCATTGCACCATCTTTATAAGAATAACCATTTGGAGATATGCGAAAAGAGTCTTTGTTGTCTGTTTTTGGCTGTGTCAGATATCGTCTTGTAAGTCTGCACAACAAATTATTCAGACGTTTCACATTAATATCAAGCTCTTTCGCATTTCTAGGCATCTCATATTCTTGATGGTTCAAAATAGCAACATATACATTATTCAGCTTTAGCACAGTTCTCAAATAGAGTTTGTCGTTCGCATTAAGATTCTCATTTGCTGTAACCAATTCCCCTATTTTATTTTTTACAATTCCCCATCTTGCTTTGATGTCTGTGACAGCATCTGCTATGGCAAGTTCGTAGTATACGGCTGGTAAATTTAACTGTTCTCTTAATCCGCAGCATCGCATCTCATTTAGAATGTTGTATACAGGAGTTAACTTGCATAAACTTTTTATTCCAGAATACTTTGCGTAAACATAATTTTTTACTGTGCAGCAGTCTGATGCAATTCCTTTTAAAAACTCCATTGTTTCTTGTGACAATAACTCGCTATACTGCCAAATTGTTTTGGTGATAGTGCTGACAGCAGACATTCTATTCCACCCTTCAAAAAAATCTGCCCATGTCGAAAAATCTATCCCTTTTGATATATGCACTGCTTATCTTTAAATGCTAATACAATCGTTATATAAGATTTTCGCAGATTTTCCTATTCTGCGAAAAAAGAGGCGAAAAGCTTTAAATTATGGAAATATTCAATCTCTGCTGACCCAGAAATTGACCATGAAATCTTTATAGGAATCCAATTTTCCAATTACATTGATTTGAAAATTGGATAAGATTTTTGACCCTAAAATTGACCATGAAATAGTATAATTTCTTTGTTTTTCAAAGAATTATTTATAATTCACATATATTTCCAATAATTTTTTTTATGAAATTCTCAAAAAATAATTGTCTTTTAAGTTAAAACATGTTAAACTAATGTCGATATAAAGTTATATGAAAAAAATTACAGGTATTTTCAGTTAAAAAATACCTATTTCTTTTTCGCAGAATAGGAAAGTCTACGAAATAATTACTACCTTTTTCCATAAATAATGTAAAAAAATCTGACATAAAATATGATGTCCCATACTCTATATCAGACTTTTGTTTTATATTAATACTGTTTTTTAGGATTTTGACTCCGCAAGTTGTTGTTTTATCTGTGTTGAACTGACCCCTTGCGTATACTCAAAAAATTCCATATTAGAACCTACCGCCAGTAGTTGTTCTAGATCTCTTTTCCAGTCGGGACCATGATCGTTCCCAGAGAAATGACAATCAAAATGGTATAAATTCCAAGCATCAATTTTTTTGGTATTATGGAAATCCACAGCCACCACTTCATCTACTTCACGAATTGCGGCTACTACTGCTGCCCGTTGTTCATATAAAATATGTGGTCGCTTATGTTTAAAATGCTCTACCAGTTCATCTGTCAAAACACCTACTATTAAATATTCGCACCGCTGCTTTGAACGGCGAATCAAGTTTAAATGACCAACATGAAATAAATCAAATACCCCTGGTACATAACCAATTTTGTATGGCTTTTCTCCTGATAGAACGTTTTTTTCAGAATTGGTCTTTTTCGTCTCAAGCTGGTAAACTTTCACTTGCGGCGTCGCACTATTTAGTCTGTCCACATTTTTCTGCATCTTTGCCTTATCAGGATACGCCCATTTATAAAATGCTTTGTGTGCTTCTCGTTTCCGTACATCGTCCAGAAATCTGTTTTCTTCTCTTTGAAAAATTGGCCAGAGTTCTTTCATTTTATACCGTTCTTGGAAATAACTTAATGGAATATATTCACTTGCACGCTCTGTGAAACAGTAAATATAATGAATTGCACGAAACAATGCATATTTTGCTGGATAATTTTCCCGTACAAATTCCTGATCAAAGTAGATAAATTCCTCATTCTGATAAAAACAATTCAATGGAATAAGTTCCATATAAACCTTTTTTAAAATAGGTCCCCACGGCAAATTTTTAGTATCTTCTGTCACCAATACATTTTCTGAAGCATTCACTTCTTCAGATGAGCGCAAAATATTCTGCCACAGCCGCTCCACAATTTCTTTCATTTCTTCTGAATTTTGTACAATTTTTTCTTTCATGACAATCGAGAGCATTGGCGCATAGATACGCGGCATTATTATTTTCGTACCATCAACCGACTGCGGTACAATATTAAGTCCATGTGCTGCAATATCTTCCATTCTTTCATACAGCTTCATGATATTTCTTTCACCCTCTTGATACAAAGGAATTTTTGCTACTTTTTCGTCCTCATAAATCACCGTCGCAAAACTTCTTTCCTTTCCTCTGTCTGTTGAAACCGCCGCATAAACTGCCTTTCCCAGCATTCCATCATAAGTTGATTCTATCAAAAACGAGTTTGCAAAAAAAGGAAAAACTTCATTTTCCACCAGGTCATCATACAACATATTTTCATTAAACAGCATAGAAACATGATCTGGATAATAAGGAATCAACCTTTCCCTGAGATTTTTTTCAGGCAGATACTTGTCGGTATATATTAACTGCGGCAATCTGTAATCAGGCAGTGGGTAATAGATCTTTTTATTCTTATATCCTGCCTGGTCCCATATTTGTTCAATTTCTTTTCGCGTAAAGGAATGTGCACCTCTGTTTCCCTCTGGATATTTTCGAATACTATCAAAAACTTTTCCTGTATGAATGTTTTTCATTCCAGCAAAATAACGCAATCCATATCGGTTATCAACTGCTGCGAGTAGAATTCCATCTGATTTTAGATATCTTCCAAGCTTTTTTAAATATTCTGCATATACAGTCTTATCAAAAGTTCCTTTTCCAGTCCGTTCCAAAATACCTGTCAAAATAATATAGTCAAACCCCTCCTCAAACGGCATGTCCATAATATCTCCAACATAAATAGAAAGATTCTCAACAGAATCATATCTTTTTTCAATTATCTGTGCACGGAACAGAGAACGTTCTGTCACAACTACCTGGGCAGCTTTCTCGCAAAACAATCCTGTTAATGCTCCATATCCGCCTCCAACTTCCAAAATTCTGGCATTTTTGCAAAAATCATACCAATTAAAAAGTCCTCTGCGCAATTCACTGAGTGCTAGATAGACTGGAAACCGCCCCTCTTCCTGCAAAATCTTCTCAAAATCCTGGTTTGTTGCAGAAAATACATAGTCATATACTGCTTGATCTGTAGCAGAAATCTTGCTATTTGCTTCTTTTTTAAAAAAATCTGTGTAAATTGTTGCCATATTTTTGTATCGTCCTTTCTAAAATAATTGCGTACAAATTTCTATATACTTTCGGTTTTCCTCATGTTCTATCGTACTGTACCTTCTATCTTCCCATATCCCCCTAATTGCAGGTTTTCTATGTTATAACTCCATATCTTCCCCAGCACCAAAGCGAATAAATTTTATATTTTTACTATCGTGTTGTACTACCATAACTGTCCATAGTTCTTGCGTCAATTCTCCTATTTTGCGGTCGTAAGTTACGGCACCATCTGGCTTTTTGTCCTTAAAGTCCTCTACTTTTGTGCAGCCCAATGAAACAATCGGAAACATTCTTTTTCGATAAATTTGATCGGCATGGTTATGTCCATGAATCCATCCCAGTACACAATGTTTTGGATTTTCTTGCATATATTGTTCCAGAACTTCTACCATTTTTTCTCCATTTCGAATGTCTTTGCTCCAATAATGGATTTCTGGGAGAGGCGGAACATGAGAAAAAACCAACACACGAAAGTTTTCTGGTACTGTTTTTAAAACTTCTTGCAGCCATAAAACTTCCTCCTGGGAAAACCCATATCGTATCTTTTCACATTCATCAAATGAATGCAGAAATATACCCCGCACAAGAATTTCCTCAAAATCTTTATAATAATAAAGTGCATGCCCATTCCTCACTGCACCATCGCAGCATCCATTGTGATACAGCCAATACTGTTCTTCTTTCGAGAATCGCTCAGGATTACCCTTAAAATAATTGGTATCATGGTTTCCAATCACAAGATAAACTGGTTTATCCAGTGAAAGCAAGTCCTTTTTCACAATATCCACATAATGATAATTAACTTCCCGACAAATCATACCATCTGTCAAATCACCAAGATGAATAATGCTATCAAATGGTGCTCTTTTGTTTACTTCCTTGATACACCAGACAGTATCTTCCCAGGTTCCATTTACGACATAATGAGAATCTGTTAAAAGAAGAAATGCTTTGCTACGGTGTTTTTCCTTTGCAGAATTGATTTTTTCTGTGGTATCTTTTATTTCCTCTTCAAATAAGTGAGTCAAATTATTATTTAATCCTATACTTTCTGGCAGATCGGATTCGTAAATCAGGATATGATTAATATGATCCGCTTCTGATGCGTCTATCGCTCTTCCATCGCATCTGCGCAAATTAACCCGGAAATAACACTCCCTGTCAAATACATATTCTGTTTGATAATATGTATTTGGTTTTACAGCATCATCAAACATCACCCAACATTCGTTCTCCTGATATGCATATGTATACATATAGGTATCATCTCGTTCCAGCATATATACTGCCAATGCAAATTCATATACTGTATCCAGCAGCAAAATCCTGCTGCCAGGGAATGCCTTATAAAACTGTCTGGTTGTCATTCTGTCAATATGTCCATATTCCAGCATTCCTGTATATATGGACAAACGGACACCTTCTTTTGCTTCTAATATTTGCTGTTTCATTTTTTTCTCATTTTCCATTTTCATCTTCCACCCATTAAATTTTGTCACATACCAACAACTATTTTGCTAAGGAATTGTAAATAAATAACTTGTTAATTTGACAGTTCCTAAGCATCTTAATTACAAAATGGCTATTATTTAATACCAAATTGTAATAATTTACTTATGCATAATGAACATCTTCAACGTTTTAGTGCTAATTATATCAATTGTCCAACAAATATTCAACCGTTTGTTCTGTATTTTTTCTAGATTTAACAACTTATGAATGGGCATAGCTGAACTGTTGTTACTTTTCACGGCCTGGGGAAATAGAGCATGATTACAGGGGACTCCTGAGAGTCCCTTATCCTGCTTTACATTCAGATGGGATCGTATCAGCAGATCCGGAACATTCAGATCCTGACATGACTGGTCTTGGTCTTTCGAAAACATCTTTTACTGACCGGTAAAGATTATCCATACTGCCTGATGCGAAGTGGTCCAGAACGCTTAAACATTCACAAAAGTATGTCAACTGTTCAAAACTCCTCAGGGAAACAGCCTGGTTTATTTTCCCTTTCAGGATCCGGGCTTTCCGTTCGCACAGATTGTTATCAGGCTCCACCAGCGGATTTGACAGGAACAGAAGGTGGTTATGCCTGTATTCCGCCATACGCCGGTACAGGTTATACCCGTCCTTGTAATACTTTGATGGAGGATCATTTTCATATTCCTCTGCGGCTGTCTGTACTATGGCATCATACCTTGCTTCAAATCCAGAGATCTTTTCTTCTGCCATTCCCTCTGCCGGGGCGATGTTGTTCTCATGTATCATTTCCTGTATAAGCTCTAACATCT
>OFGR01000451.1_pt1 | contig 41535 bp, 36 predicted proteins | sample 1521811 | NCBI WGS metagenome assembly OFGR01 (sample SAMEA3504098, study PRJEB24116) | mouse gut metagenome | biome: mouse gut; feature: mouse-associated habitat; material: faeces | place: Denmark | collected 2011
TGTCCTGTTGAAAAAATAGGTATGGGTGCTTATGCTAATATTGATGGTAAATATATTTTAGATCGAGCTTTTGCTAAAATATCTGAAAATTGTGTTCAATAATATGCTATTATAATTAAAATATATTTACCCAATAGCCTGCAATAGCAGACTGTAAATAGCAGAAACAGAACATAGAACGGTATTACCGGCAGGAGATTTATGGAACAGAATTCAAGGCAGTCCGGCCATTTGCAGGAAACCGGACTGGAAAATTACTGCAAAATTTCAGAGGGAAGAAGGCTGCAGTTTGGCTATACCACCGGGAGCTGTGCCGCCGGGGCAGCCAGGGCTGCAGCTTTTATGCTGCTCACAGGGGAACGGGCGGATTATGTGGATCTGCTGACGCCGAAGGGAATCCGCCTGCACCTGGAAGTGCTGGATATCCGGAGGGAACGTGAGTTTGTGTCCTGCGCCATTGCAAAAGATGCGGGGGACGACCCGGATGTTACCGACGGTGTACGGGTGTACGCCAGGGTTTCCCGCCGGCAGGAGCCGGAAATTGTCATTACCGGCGGGACAGGCATTGGCATTGTGACAAAACCGGGCCTGGAGCAGCCGCCGGGGGCCTATGCCATCAATTCTGTGCCAAGGCAGATGACAGAACAGGCGCTGGAACAGCTCTGCCGGGAACAGGGATACGAAGGCGGGCTTACGGTGGAACTTTCCGTGCCGGAGGGGGCAGCCCTGGCAGAACATACCTTTAATCCCAGGCTGGGCATAGAAGGAGGCATTTCCATTCTGGGCACCACAGGGATTGTGGAACCCATGAGCGAGGCGGCGCTGATTTCCAGTATCCGTCTGGAAATGAATCAGCAGGTGGAGCTGGGGAGAAAGAGCCTTGTGGTGACGCCGGGAAATTACGGGCAGGAATTTTTAAGACAGTCAGAATTACTGTCCCTGGAGGAAGCGGTAAAATGCAGTAATTTTATTGGAGAAACCATCGACCTGGCAGTGGAGCTTGGAGTGGAACATCTGCTCTTTGTGTCCCATATCGGTAAATTTATCAAGGTGGCCGGAGGGATTTTTCAGACCCATTCCCGGAATGCAGACGCCAGGCTGGAGATTCTGACTGCCAACGGAGTGCTGGCCAGAGTGCCGGAGCCTCTGCTGCGGAAGGTAATGGAGGCGGTCACCACAGAAGAAGGGGTGCGTCTGTTAGAGGAAGGCGGTTATCTTGAGATAACCATGAAGCGTGTGATGGAGCGGATACAGTATCATCTGAACCGAAGGAGCCTGGGCAGAACCCTGGTGGGAGCCATTGTATTTTCCAGTGAATACGGCAGGAGAAATCACTCTCACGGAGAACTGGGGCGCACAGAGAATGCAGAGCTGATTCTGGAAAAAATATACGGAATTTAAAATACGGTTCTGAACAGTCAGAAACAGAAAATATGGAGGAACTTATGAGAGGAAAATTATATGGTGTGGGCGTGGGTCCGGGCGACCCGGAGCTTCTGACACTGAAAGCAGTCCGCATAATTCAGGAATGCGGGGCTCTTGCAGTGCCGGGACGTGAGAAAGAAGAAACCGTGTCTTATAAAATTGTCTGCCAGGCAGTGCCCGAAGCGGCAGAGAAAATGTGTCTGGAACTGGAAATGCCCATGACAAAAGACAAAGAGAAGCTGGAGCAGAGCCATGAGGCAGCGTTTGCTCAAATCAGAAAAGAGCTGGACGAAGGCAGAAACATTGCATTTCTGACCCTTGGAGACCCCTGCATTTATTCCACTTACATTTATATGCACCAGCGGGCGGCGGCAGCGGGATATGAGACGGAAATTATCAATGGAATTCCGTCATTCTGTGCAGTTTCCGCAAAACTGAATCAGGGGCTGGTGGAAAATTCCCAGATGCTGCATATTATCCCTTCCACTTACGGAATTGAGGAAGGGATTCATCTTTCAGGCACGAAAGTGCTGATGAAACCGGGCAGGAAGCTGGGACAGATTCGAGAAGAGCTTTCCGGACTTTCTTCCTGCCAGGTATCCATGGTGGAAAACTGCGGCATGGAGGAAGAACATATTTACCGGCGGGCAGAGGATATTCCGGAACAGGCAGGATATTATTCTCTTTTGATTGTAAAGGAGCAGAAATTATGATTTATTTTGTAGGAGCGGGAAGCGGAGCGCCGGATTTGATTACTGTCCGGGGACAGCGCCTTCTGCAGCAGGCAGATGTGATTATTTATGCAGGTTCTCTGGTAAACCCGGCGCTGCTGGAAGAAAAAAAGCCGGACTGTGAAGTTTATAACAGTGCACAAATGACGTTAGAAGAAGTAATGCAGGTGATGAAAGAAGCAGAGCAGGCAGGAAAAATGACAGTTCGCCTCCATACAGGGGACCCCTGTGTATACGGAGCGGTGCGGGAACAGATGGATATACTGGAGCAGGAGGGGATTTCCTATGAAAGCTGTCCCGGAGTCAGTTCCTTCTGCGGCGCTGCCGCTGCCCTGAATCTGGAGTATACTCTGCCGGATGTGTCCCAGAGCGTGATTATCACCAGAATGGCGGGGCGGACTCCCGTGCCGGAAAAAGAGTCAGTGGAAAGTTTCGCGGCCCATCAGGCCACCATGGTAATTTTCCTGAGTGCGGGAATGCTGGAGGAACTGGCAAAACGTCTGACAGAGGGAGGATACCGGGAAGATACCCCGGCAGCCCTTATATACAAAGCCACCTGGCCGGAGGAAGAAGCACATATCTGTACTCTGGGAACCCTGGCGGAAACCGGCCGGAAATATGGAATTTCCAAAACAGCGCTGGTGATTGTGGGAGATGCGGTAACCCACAGCAGCTATCAGAGAAGCAGGCTGTATCATCCTGAGTTCGAGACAGAATTCCGGAAAGCAGACAGGAAGTAATCCCATGAAAAATTCCAGAGAACAGACAGGAAATAAGCCCATGAGACAGGACAGGGAACTGAGCCGGGCCTCTGTTATTTATTTCACGGAAAGGGGAAAAGCCCTTGGAGAAAAGATACGGGAAAAACTGAAAAACGCCAGGCCAGAACTGTCTCTTCGCATGGGCAGAATGCCGGGACAGTCTCTGCAGGAATGGTGTCGGGAAGCCTTTGAGGATTCACAGCTTCTGATTTTTGTGGGGGCTGCGGGAATCGCAGTCAGGGCCATCGCACCTTTTGTCAGAGATAAATTTACAGATCCGGCAGTGCTGGTGCTGGATGAACAGGGAAATTATGTGATTCCCATTCTGTCCGGCCATGTGGGCGGCGGCAACCGGTGGGCTGCTTTTCTGGCAGAAGAACTTCCGGCAGTCCCGGTGATTACCACAGCCACGGATTTGTATGGAAAATTTGCCGTGGATGTCTTTGCGGCCGGAAACGGACTGGTACTTTCTGACCGCAGGCTGGCAAAAGAGATTTCCGGCGCGGTGCTGCGGGGGAAAAAGATTGAATTTTACTGTGAAAAGCCGGGAATTTTACTGCCTGGGCAATCCTCTGGCAGCGCCGCTGCCCCGGTGGGAAATTTTCCGAAGGATCTTTTGTGGAAGGAATGGAATGAAGCTGAAGATGGCTGGCCGGAAGAAAAGAATACGCCGGAAACATCCGTTCCCGGAGACGGAAGGGAAAAGCCGCAGCCGGAGAGGGGAAACTACCGGATTTACACGGGAATTCATGATTTCAGGGAACAGGAGGGTACACTGTGCCTGTTTCCCAAAGCAGTGGTTATCGGTATCGGCTGCCGAAAGGGCAAATCAGCAGAGGAAATCGAAAGATTCGTGAAAAAGGTGCTGAAAGAGCAGAGGATTGCTCCGGAGAGCGTCTGCTGCCTGGCGTCGGCGGACCGGAAAAAAGAAGAAGGAGGAATTCTGGCGTTTGCTGAAAAATACCGGATTCCTTTTTATACGTTTTCCGCGGAGGAATTAGCTCAGGTGCCGGGAACTTTCACGTCCTCGGAATTTGTGAAACAGACCATGGGAATTGAAAATATATGTGAACGGGCGGCAGTAAAAGCCGCCATGGAAAGAAGCAGAAGAGAATATATGCCGGCCCTGCTGCAGAAAAAAACTGCAGAACATGGCATGACGCTGGCGCTGGCAGAACAGGAATGGAGTGTTGTATTTGAGTAAATTATATGTGGTGGGCATTGGCCCCGGAGGCTATGAAGAAATGACGGTGCGGGCAGCGGAAACATTGAAAAGCTGTCAGGTTATTGTGGGATATACGGTATATGTGGAACTGGTGGAAAAGCATTTTCCGGACAAAGAATTTCTCACTACCCCCATGCGGCAGGAAGTGGAGCGGTGCCACCTTGCTTTTGCCAGGGCACAGGAAGGAAAAGATACTGCCATGATCTGCAGCGGAGATGCAGGAGTTTATGGAATGGGCGGAGTGATTCTGGAACTGAGCAGCCAGTATCCCCAGGTGGAAGTGGAGATTGTTCCGGGAGTGACCGCGGCAATGAGCGGAGCAGCCGTACTGGGAGCCCCGCTGATGCATGATTTTGCAGTTATCAGCCTCAGCGACCTGATGACTCCCTGGGAGCAGATAGAAACAAGGCTGAAAGCAGCGGCTCAGGCGGATTTTTCCATCTGCCTGTATAATCCTTCCAGCAAAAAGCGGGCAGATTATTTAAAGCGTGCCTGCCAGATTCTTTTGAAACACAAAAAGGACGACACGGTATGCGGAACCGTTTCCAATATTGGGCGGGAAGGGGAATGCAGCAGAGTTTATACCTTAAAAGAACTGCAGGATGTGCAGACCGATATGTTTACCACGGTGTTTGTGGGAAATTCTGATACGAAACTGGTCAACGGAAAAATGGTGACCCCCAGAGGTTATCAGCTCGGCAGGAAATGAGGGACAAAAAGGTTTTGGAAAACAGGAAAAATATGCAGGAAATCCTGATATTTTCAGGAACAGGGGAAGGAAGGAAGCTGGCGGAACTGCTGGCGGGCCGGAACCGGAAAGTAACCGTCTGTGTGGCCACGGAATACGGGGAGGAACAGATGGAGGAAAATCTTTCTGAATTTCTCACCGTACATACCGGACGCCTGGACGAGGATGAGATGGAAATGCTTCTTATGGAAAAAGAGTGGCAGGCGGTGGTGGACGCCACCCATCCTTTTGCAACGGAGGTTTCGGAAAATATTGCGGCGGCCTGCAGCCGCCAGGGAAGAAAACCGCTGCGTCTGCTGCGGCAGGGCAGCTGCAGGGAACCAGACCAGGAATTCTGCCGCAGAAATAAAATTCTTTTTGTGGATACCCACAGGGAAGCCGTTGCTTATCTGAATCAGACCACGGGAAATATATTTCTCACTACCGGGGGCAATTCCCTGGCGGAATATGCAAAAGGCGTTGAGGATATCAGCCGGATTTATGTACGGCTTCTGCCAGGCAGCCAGCAGGTGGAACAGTGCAGAGCCCTTGGCCTGAAAGGAAAGCAGATCATCTGTATGCAGGGGCCTTTCAGTGAAAAATTAAATATTGCCATGATGGAGGAACTTAAGATTTCCATTCTGGTGACAAAAGAAACGGGAGAGGCCGGCGGATATCCCCAGAAGCTGGCGGCAGCCCGGCAGACGGGAGCGGAGACAGTGGCCATACGCCGCCCCAGGGAGCAGGGCTGTTCCATGGAAGAAGTGCTGCGGAAACTGGGCCTGGAGTATGCGGAAGAATCTGCGCAGGAATCTGTTCCCGTATATACCGGAAAAAATTTACAGAAAGCGGATATGGAGCAGAAACCGGATTCATCCGATATAATCAGCAGAAGGGTTACCATTGCCGGTATGGGCATGGGCAGTGTCTCAAACATGACCGGAGAGGTGTACAGTGCCTGTGAACATGCGGATGTGATTATCGGCGCGGCCCGGATGCTGGAAACGGTGAAAGGGTTTGGCAGGCACGTGGAAAACAGGTATAAAAGTTCTGAAATTGCAGATTTTATTCTGGAACATCCGGAGTACAGACAAATTGTGGTGCTGCTGTCCGGGGATGTGGGATTTTACAGCGGAGCGAAAGGCCTGTTTCAGGCTTTTGAGGAAGCAGGCATTACGGAAGAACATCAGTACGAAATAAAATCCCTGTGCGGAATTTCTTCCGGGCCTTATATGGCTTCGCTTCTTCGGATTCCCTGGGAGGATATGGTTTTCATGAGCCTCCACGGCAGGCAGCAGAACGTAATCGGGACTCTGAATATTCATGAGAAAGTATTTGTTCTGATGGACGGGGCGGGCAGTGTGCAAAAGCTGAGCCAGGAACTTATACAGTATGGAATGGACGCAGTGGAAATGCATGTGGGCTGGCAGCTGAGTTATCCGGAAGAGAAAATTATTTCCGGGAAGCCAAAACAGTTTCTGGATTTTGACCGGGAAGGGCTGCTGGCAGTTCTGCTTATCCATAAGAGAGCCGGAGAAATTCCTGTTTCCCATGGAATTTCCGATGAAATGTTTGTACGGGGCAGGGTACCCATGACAAAAGAAGAAGTGCGCAGCGTCTCTCTGGCAAAACTGGCTCTGCAGCGGGACTCCGTTGTCTACGATATCGGGGCCGGAACCGGAAGCATTGCAGTGGAATGCGCACGGATTGCTCTGCAGGGCAGAGTATGTGCAGTTGAGAAAAATCCGGAAGCACTGGAGCTGATTGAGAAGAACAGAAGATGTCACCGGGCATGGAATGTGGAAATCACAGCAGGAGAAGCGCCAAAAGCGCTGGAAGAACTGCCGGCTCCCACCCATGCATTTATTGGGGGAAGCAGCGGAAAACTCAGGGACATTCTGGACATTTTGTGGAGAAAATCTCCCGGAGTGCGGATTGTTCTGAATGTAATATCGCTGGAAACCTTAAGAGAGGTGATGGAAGTGATGGAGGAGCATGAATTTGCCCGTCAGGAAATCGTGCAGGTGACGGTAGCCAGGGCAAAAGAACTGGGAAGCCACCATCTGATGATGGGGCAGAATCCCGTGTATGTAATCACTTTGCAGAAATGAGGTTGTTATGGTAGACAGAATCAACAATCAGAGATTTTATGATTATTCCAAAGTAAGCCAGCAGAAGCGTGAAACCACAGAAGCGGCAGAGTTTAACCTGAACATGGGAAAAGACGGAGTTACCTATGAGAAAAGCCAGCCAAAAAAGCCTGAAAAATCTCAGGAACTTTCCATGGAGCCGGAGGAACAGAAGGGAACCGCAGGAAGCAATGGAGTAAAAGTGGAAATTTCCAGTCAGGGCTATGAGAAATCCATCCGGGAAAAAAGAAAAATATCCCTGATGGAGGAAGTGAAAAAATATGCCGCCCTGGCAGTGGATTTCCTGAAATCTGTCTGGGATAAAATCTGGAACGACCATCCCAAAACTGCAGAAGGAGAGTTTCCTGAGATTCTGGAGGATAAAATATCAGAACAGGAAGAATTCTCCGGAGAGACCGGGTTGTCTCTGCCGGAGCCCGTTCCGGTTTCCGAGGGAATACCGGGAGGACTTTCCAATATAAAGTTTTCAAATCAGATTGCGGAGTCCATCTATACCCAGGAGGAAATCCGGCAGCTGTTCCGCCGGGGAAATCAGCAGGAAATAGAGGATTTTCTGTCTCACCACGGAGAAAAACATCTTGCACGGAACACGGAGCTTCTGACCAGGTATGACAGGAGCGGCAGTATTACGGCCCTTAACAGCTCAGACCGGGATCTGATTCTGCATGGAAGCCGCAACCAGATAAAACTGTAATAATTTTCCTGATTCCACGATATACTGAATTGTATGTAAAAATCAGGAGTGTGCTTTTATGTGTGGAATTGCAGGATTTTATCACAGAGACAGGGACTATGGAGAAAACGAATCCTATTACCGTACTCTGCTGACGGGAATGCATCAGGAACTGTGGCGCAGAGGGCCTGACGACGCAGGGATTTATCTGGCAAAGCGCTGTGGATTTTCCCACAGCCGCCTTTCCATTATTGATCTTTCCGGCGGTCACCAGCCCATGGTGCGCACAGCCGGGGGAAAGACCTGCAGCATTGTATATAACGGAGAACTTTACAATGGAAAAGAGCTGCGGAAAATGCTGCAAAACCGTGGATGGACTTTTGGGACCTCCTGTGATACGGAAGTGATTTTGCTGGGCTTTATGGAATTCGGGCCGGAATTTGTCAGGCAGCTCAATGGCATTTTTGCCTTTGGGATATACGACTCCGGCCTGGAGGCGCTGTATCTCTTCCGTGACTGCGCAGGTGTAAAACCGCTGTTTTATACAGTCTGTGAGGGAGAACTGATTTTTGCCTCAGAGCTGAAAGGCATTCTGGCCCATCCTGCAGTAAAACCGGAGATTGACCGAAAGGGCCTGAATGAGATTTTCGGTATCGGTCCGGCCAGAAGTCCGGGCTGCGGTGTTCTGAAAAATATTTTTGAAGTGTGTCCGGGAGAATATCTGACCTGTACTAGGGCAGGAGGAATACAGAAGAGTCTGTACTGGAAACTGGAAAGCCATCCCCATGAGGATAGCTATGAGAAAACCGTGGAAACCGTATCTTTTCTGGTGCAGGATTCCATCAGCCGCCAGATGGTGTCGGATGTGCCCATCTGTACTTTTCTGTCCGGCGGCGTGGACAGCAGCCTGGTATCGGCCGTGTGTGCTCTGGAGCTGAAAAAACAGGGAAAGAAACTGGCCACTTTTTCCTTTGATTTTGTGGATAATCAGAAAAATTTTAAGGCAAATGCATTTCAGCCCTCCCAGGACAGACCTTATGTGGAAGAAATGGTGGAATACATCGGCTCTGACCACACCTTTCTGGAATGCGATAATCAGCATCAGATTGCCATGCTGTACGATTCGGTGAAAGCCCATGACCTTCCGGCCATGGCGGACGTGGATTCTTCCATGTTGTATTTCTGTTCCCAGGTCAGTAAAAAGTATAAGGTAACTCTGACGGGAGAATGTGCGGATGAAATTTTCGGCGGATATCCCTGGTTTCATAAGAAAGAGTGCCTGGAGGCAGAAATGTTTCCATGGACCATGGATTTGTCTCCCAGAAAAGAACTTCTGTCAGAGGAATTTCTGGATTATCTCAAAATGGATGCATACGTTCTGGAATGCTATCATCGCTCCGTTAAGGAGACGCCCCGGTGGGAGGGGGACAGCCCGCAGGAACAGAGGCGGCGGGAGATTTCCTGGCTGAATCTGCGGTGGTTTATGCAGACCCTTTTAAACCGGATGGACCGGACCAGTATGTACAGCGGCCTGGAGGCCCGCGTGCCCTTTGCAGACACCCGGATTATTCAATATGTGTGGAATGTACCTTGGGAACTGAAAGCCAGAGACGGTGTGGTCAAACACCTGCTTCGGGAATCCGGCAGGGGCCTTCTGCCGGAAGAAGTTCTGTTTCGCCGGAAATCCCCTTATCCCAAAACCTACGATCCCCGCTATGAGAACCTTCTGAAAGATATGGTGCGTGAAGTTATCCTGTCCGGAGGCTCCCCGTTATTACAGTTCCTGGACCGGAAAAAAGTGGAACAGTTCTTAAACCGTTCGTCTGATTATGGAAAACCCTGGTACGGACAGCTGATGGCCGGACCTCAGATGCTGGCATATCTGCTGCAGGTGGATGAATGGATGAAACGGTATCAGATTCGGGTAGTGGATTTGTGAGAAATATTTCATTACGGATTTCTGCGGGTTTTTCCCTTTTTCCATAGGAAACCTCCAAACTGAATATGTTATCTTACTTCAGTTTGGAGGTTTACACAAATTTTGGGATAGTTCCCCGTCTTGTATTATAATTGTTCAGAACCCTGATTTGCGCAGTAATTTTTCAATCTCTTTGGGTTTCAATACTTTTCCCGCAGCTGCTACTTTTTCGTTGATAACAAGGGCAGGCATACTCATAACGCCATATTCCATAATTTTCTGTAAATCAGTTACATACTCTGTTTCCAGCGAAAGCCCCATATTTTTAACAGCTTTTTTTGCATTTTCAAATTGTGCGTGGCAGGAAGCGCACCCGGAGCCTAAGACTTTAACGGAACATATACCGTTTTGGGATTCGGGGCAGCCGCCGTCTGCAGTCTCTGTTACTTCGGACCTGGGACAGTCCAGATTGCAGGCACAGGCAGGAGTTTTCTGTTCTTCTTTTTTCTTTCCAAATAACGCCATATAAATTACCTCCATGTTCCTTTGGTTTATTTATGTTATCTCAGGACAATTCACACAAGTAAAAACTGAACTGCATTGAAGAAATAACCAACAATAATAATGCCAGCCGTACAGATTGCGATAAAAACAGCAAGGAGTCTCGGCTTAACAGCTTTGCGCAGCATAATTACAGACGGCAGGGATAAAGTAGTTACGCCCATCATAAAGGACAGGACAACTCCGAGCTGCGCGCCTTTTGCCAGAAGTGCTTCGGCAATGGGAATTGTGCCGAAAATATCCGCATACATGGGAATGCCCGCAACAGTGGCAATGATAACTCCTGAAGGATTGCCCGTGCCAAGAACCTGCACAATAAAATCTTCGGGTATCCAGTTATGGATAAATGCACCGATGACCACGCCTGCCAAAACATACGGAAAAACTTTTTTTGCAGTAGATATGACCTGTTCCCATGCGTATTTCATGCGGTTTCTGAAATGCAGCGCCTCCTGACTGACATCCATGGAATTTCCGCTGCGTATAAATTCTTCCACATAGTTATAAAGCTGCAGTTTTTCAATCATTGTACCCCCGGCAACAGCAATAACAAGCCCAAGAATAACATAGGTTATTGCGACTTTCCAGCCAAATATACTCATCAGCAATACAAGTGATCCAAGGTCAACCATAGGGGAAGAAATCAAAAAGGAAAATGTTACGCCCAATGGTAATCCGGCGCCTGTAAACCCCATAAACAACGGAATTGACGAGCAGGAACAGAATGGCGTTACCGTACCAAGCAGAGCTGCTGTAATGTTTGCCCCAATACCATGAAATCTTCCAAGGATTTTCTTTGTCCTTTCGGGGGGAAAATAACTCTGGATATACGAAATCAGCAGAATCAAAACGCCTAAAAGCACCATGATTTTAATTGTATCATAAAGAAAAAAACGGATACTTCCACCGATTTTACCGGTGGTGTTTAAACCGCAGGACTCAAGCAGACTGCCCATGAAACGGTTGAGCCATTGCATACCAAGAATTTCATTTTGAAAAAAATCCCACCCTGTTTTTATTATTTCCATAGCAAATCTCCATTCATTGAAAAATTGAAATGTATCAATATATAATTGTGTTGATAAGCCATGAAGGTAAGCAATTACTTTTACTTATCACAACATGACTTATTTTTGCCGGAATTATTTATGGATGTAAGGGACTGCAGACATTCGGACGCATATGCGGCACCCTCCGGCGAAATGGAATAATGTGCCCATTTTCCCTCTTTTCGCATAACCACGATACCTGAATCACAAAGAATTTTCATGTGATGTGATAAAGTCGGCTGCGAAATATGCAGATTATCCAACAGTACACAGGCGCATTTCTCACCTGTTAATAACTGCTTCAGGATTTGAATACGGTTTTCATCACAAAATGCCTTGAAAACCGTTGGTATCTTTTTTTCGTCAGTCAGCTTCCATACCCTCCTTTTTATAGTTATCTTACCACTATTATATTCATAAATTGAAATTTGTCAATATATAAAATAAAAAAATCTGTAAAAGCATTTCGGTCAATTCTTCCTGTCCTGCTCATTTCGTGTTATAATTCCTGTATGTTTCAGGGGTTTTTCTCTTATTTTTCAAAGGATTGGGGATTTTTGAAGGTAAGATATGGCAGTGATTAACTGCTGTAAATCAGAAATAAATAACGCCATATAGCAGAATGATATGTAAAAGAGTATTGCGAAAGAGAGGACGTAACAGATGACAGACACCATACAACAGTTTTCCTCCCTGGACCAGGCATTGCATTCCCTGTTTGGAAATAACGTGAAAATTACAGACAGGAAACAGGTTGCAGGTGGAGACATCAACGAAGCGTACCGGCTGACCCTCAGTGACGGAATGCATATTTTTATGAAATCCAACCAGGGAAAAAGCGTGTCATTTTTCCAAAGGGAAGCGGAAGGCCTTGCAGCTATTGCAGAAACAGGAGCCATTTCCACGCCCCAGGTTTTTGGCTGTGGAACCGGAGAAAACGGAGGTGCTTTTTTACTGCTGGAGTTTGTGGAAAGCAGGCGCCCCGGAAAGGATTACCAGGAAATCCTGGCACAGCAGTTAGCCCGGATGCACCAGTCCCGGACAGAGAATTTTGTCACCGGAGGGATTTATGGATTTGCTCAGGACAATTATATCGGTGCAAATCCACAGGTAAATACACCATGCAAAAGCTGGACGGAGTTTTTCCGGGACTGCCGGCTGAAACCCCAGTTCCTGCAGGCCTCCGACTATTTCGGGAAAGAAGAATGGAAAAAGATAACAGAACTGCTGGAACGGACAGGGGAGATTCTCACAGAGCCGGAATACCCCTCCCTTGTCCATGGGGATTTGTGGGCAGGAAATGTAATGACGGGGCGTGACGGACTGGCATGGCTTACAGACCCGGCGGCCTGTGTGGGGCACCGGGAGGCAGACCTTGCCATGACAGAGCTGTTCGGCGGATTTTCCGGGAAATTTTATGAAGCATACCGGGAAGCTGCGCCTCTGCAGCCGGGGTATGAGAAACGGAGAGATTTTTATAACCTTTATCATTTGCTGAATCATCTGAATCTGTTTGGCAGGAGCTACCTGTCCTCTGTGAGGCGCATTGTGGAGGAATATGTTTAAAACAGGCCCTGTGATGATTTTTTTCCTCTGTTTCTGCTGCACCGTGCAGAATGAAAAATAACCGGTACATAAATCACAGTAGCAAAATCATCGTTCCTGTGGTAAACTGATAAGCAGAAGAAACTGAAAACAGGTGCGCAGCTTTGCACGAAGAAAAGGAGAATCAGAATGTTGGAGACAGGAATCAAAGGACATCAGGAACTGACAGTAACTGCAGAGGATACTGCAAAAGTACATAAAAGCGGCACGCTGGACGTGCTCGCCACACCCCGTATGGCGGCCCTTATGGAAGAAACTGCCTGGAAAAGCGTGGCAGAATATCTGGAGCCGGGAATGGGAACTGTGGGAATAAAACTGGATCTGGAACATCAGGCTCCCACGCCGGTGGGCATGAAAGTATGGTGTGACAGTGTTCTGACGGAAGTGGAAGGACGGAAACTGACATTTTCCATTACTGCTTTCGATGAATCAGGAAAAATCGGAGAAGGATTTCACCAACGCTTCATTATAGAAGAAACAAAATTTCAGAGCAAGGCTGACAGGAAAAAGCAGGGATAGTGTGGGAAGATATGAAAGGAAAAGGTCAGATGTCAGAATCGCCGGCTGTGGTGGCAGTCCTGTGTATTTCCGGAGGATTTCAGGATGCTTATACCTACAACTGCAGGGACGAGGTATTTGCCAATGCCCAGACAGGAAATATGGTACTGATGGGCCAGAATTTTGCTATGGGGAACTGGCACCTGGGGGTACGCTATCTGCTGCCGGTAGCTGCTTTTGCAGTGGGGATTTACGGAGCTGAGAAAATCCGCAGGCAGTTCGGCCGGTCAGACGCCATTCACTGGAGACAGATTGTGGTTCTGTTAGAGGCTGTGCTGCTGTTTGCCGCAGGATTTTTTCCCCGGCAGATGAATCTGTGGGCCAATATGCTGATATCCTTTGTGTGTGCCATGCAGGTGCAGAGCTTCCGGAAATTAAATGGAAATGTTTACGCCACCACCATGTGTATTGGGAATCTGCGGGCGGCAACGGAGCTGTGGTGCAGTTACCGTTCTACCGGGGACCGGGAGCTGAGACAGAAAAGCCTTTTGTATTACGGATTTATCGGAATTTTTATTGTGGGGGCTGCCCTGGGAGGCATACTGACCGGGATTCTGGCAGAAAAAGCCATCTGGATTTCCAGTGTGCTGCTTCTGGCAGTTTTTGCAATGATGTTTCAGAAGGAAGATATACTTTAAATTCCAGGCGCATACAACTTCCGTAAGGGGCGGCAGACAGGAGTGGAACAATGGTAGAAAAAGATTATATTATGCGTATGATTCATGAAATGGTGCGCACCATACTGAAACTGATTTTTCATATAGATGAGGAAAAACAGGAGCTGGTGTTCCTGGAAGGGAAAGACCAGGATTTTTATCAGCGGCTGTGTCTGCTGGCAGACCAGGGAAAAATAAACGAAGCGGAAAATATGCTGTACGAACATCTGGAGGACGAGTTTGGGCAGGAAGAAACAGAACATCTGGAAAATCTGAAATTGTCTCTGGCATTTTATGATTATCTCAATGAGAAAACCGGTGATTTTCTGGAAGATCATGATTTTTCCAGAGAGGAAGTGGCAGAAGGGATAAAAAGCGTAATGAAACGTTATGGATACAGCGGGCTGGCAGAGACATTGCTGGAAAACCAGTGAAGGAGGAAAATATGAAACTGCCCAGAATTATGATTGCCGCACCCTCCAGTGGAAGCGGGAAAACACTGATTACCTGCGGGCTGCTGCAGGTATTTGCAAACCGAGGCCTGAAAGCAGTTTCCTTTAAATGCGGCCCGGATTACATTGACCCCATGTTTCACAGAACCGTGCTGGGAATTCCGGCCCGGAACCTGGATACTTTTTTTACCGGGGAAGAAATGACCAGGTATCTGCTGGGAAAAGCAGCAGCCCAGGGGGATATTGCCCTGCTGGAAGGTGTAATGGGATTTTATGACGGAGCGGGAGGCGTGACCACCGCTGCTTCTTCTTATGAACTGGCAAAGGTTACGGATACGCCGGTGATTCTTGTGGTAAATGCCAGAGGCATGAGCCTTTCTGTGGTTTCTCTGATACAGGGATTTCTGGGATTTCGGCCGGACAGTAAAATTGCCGGAGTTATTTTAAATCAGGTATCAGCTTCCTCTTATCCCATGCTGAAACAGGAAATTGAAAAGACACTGCCGGTATCGGTATTCGGTTATGTACCCGGATGTCAGGAACTGGCACTGGAGAGCCGCCATCTGGGCCTTGTCATGCCCCAGGAAGTGGAGGGATTTCAGGAAAAACTGAAACGTTTTGCCGGCGTGCTGGAGGAAACCCTGGAGGTGGAAAAAATCCTGGGATGCGCGCAGGCTGCCAGGGAATTGGCCGCGGCAGAGCCGGAGAACCTGAACACGTCAGAATACGGTTCAGAGATGGAATGTCCGGATTCTGAAAAAAAGACCCGTATCGGCATTGCCAGAGACGAAGCATTCTGTTTCTGTTATGAGGAAAATCTGGATTTACTGAGAGAACTGGGAGCAGAACCGGTGTTTTTTTCTCCTCTTCACGACAGAACCCTGCCGGAGAAGCTGCAGGGCATGATTTTCTATGGAGGTTATCCGGAACTTCATGCTGCCGGATTAAGCGGCAATCAGGAAATGTGCCGGCAGATTTCTTCCCGGTTAAAAGGGGGTATGCCTTTTCTGGCAGAGTGCGGAGGTTTTATGTATCTGCAGGAATCCATGGAGGACGGGGAGGGAAACGTATGGCCCATGGCAGGAGTTTTTTCCGGAAAAGCATATCCCACAGGAAAGCTGGGGCGTTTCGGTTATCTCATCCTGACTGCCAGAGAGGAACATCAGCTTTTACCGCCGGACGAATCTGTGAAAGGCCATGAATTCCATTATTTTGACTGTACGGAAAACGGAAATGCTTACCATGGGAAAAAGCCTGTGGGCAGCCGGGAATGGGACTGCATTCAGGGAGGCCGGACGTATGCGGCGGGATTTCCCCATCTTTATTATTATTCCAATCCCCGGTTTATTCAGAGATTTTTACAACAGTGCAGAAGGTATTACGGAAAGGAAGAAAAGAATTATGAAACTGGAAGAATGTCTTGAACAGATCCGTCCTCTGGATGAGGAAGCATGTCTGGCATGTGAAAAGCGGTGGGACAGTATTGCGAAACCTTTAAAAAGCCTGGGAAAACTGGAAAGCAATCTGATACAGATTGCAGGAATTCAGCGGACAGGACAGATTCATCTGGGAAAAAAAGCGCTGGTGGTTATGTGTGCGGATAATGGAGTTGTGGCAGAGGGCGTGACTCAGACCGGACAGGAGGTTACCGCTATTGTGGCGGAGAATTTTCTGGATGTAAAATCCTGTGCGGCTATTATGTGCAAAGATACCGGAACAGACATTTTTCCCATTGATATAGGCATGGTTACGGATACGCCCAGAGTGGAAAAACGAAAGATTGCCTATGGCACTAAAAATATGGCAGTGGAACCGGCCATGACCAGAGAAGAGGCCCGTCAGGGTATTGAGGTGGGCATAAATCTGGCAGAAGAACTGAAAGACAGAGGCTATGATGTAATGGCCACCGGAGAAATGGGAATCGGAAATACCACCACCAGCAGCGCGGTAGCCAGCGTTTTGCTGGGAAGACCGGTGGAAGAGATGACCGGGCGCGGGGCAGGCCTTACCACAGCGGGATTGCACAGAAAAATTCAGGTTATCCGGAATGCGGTTGCCTTACATAAGCCGGATCCACAGGATCCCCTGGATGTGCTTGCCAAAGTGGGAGGACTGGACCTGGCGGGGCTTACCGGGATTTATCTGGGAGGAGCGGCTTTTGGGATGCCGGTGATTGTGGACGGATTTATTTCCGCAGTGGCGGCTTTGCTTGCAACACGTTTCAGTCCGCTGGCCGGAAACTATATGATAGCCTCCCATGTTTCCAAAGAGCCTGCCGGAGCTGCCATACTGGAAGCCATTGGAAAATCCCCCAGTCTGATGTGCGATATGTGTCTGGGAGAAGGGACCGGGGCAGTGGCATTGTTCCCTCTGCTGGATATGGGACTGGATATCTATGAGAAAATGAGTACCTTTTCTCAGATTCAGGTGGAGGATTATGTACCCCTGGATTAGCTGCCCCTTAAGAGCCGGACGGAGCAGACCGTAACGGGTAACCGGGAACCGAAGCGGGACAGGCAGTAACTGACATTTGGATGAAAGGAACAGACAGGGGGCAGCGGATGATAGTTTTTGTAACTGGCGGCAGCGGCAGCGGAAAATCGGAATTTGCGGAAAATCTTGCGGTAACGTTAAAGGAGCGGGAAGAAGAACAGTTAGTCTACGTTGCCACCATGAAGCCGGGGGATAAGGAGAGCCAGGCGCGGATTCGCCGTCATCGGAAACAGCGGGCCGGAAAAGGATTTGAAACCAGGGAGTGCTATATGGATTTGGAAAAACTGTCAGTGAGGCAGCATGAAGTTATATTGCTGGAATGCCTGTCAAATCTGACTGCCAATGAGATGTTTTCTGAAAACTGCAGGAAGGAATCTGTATCTGGAAAGATCTGGAAGGGAATCCTGCATCTGGCGGAAAACTCCCGCCATCTGGTCATTGTGGGAAACAATGTTTTTGAGGATGGAATGGAATACGACAGGATGACCATGGAATATCTGGAGCAGATGGCAGAAATCCATCGGAATCTGGGCACAGTGGCGGACCGTGTGGTGGAGGTGATCTGCGGTATTCCTCTGGAATGGAAAGAAAATACGGAATGGAGGAAATTATGAACTATCTGAAAGGCTGGATGATTGCTTTTGCCATGTACTCTAAAATTCCCATGCCCGCTGTGGAATGGGAACGGGAGAATATGAAATATGTGATGTGCTTTTTTCCCTGGGTGGGTGCAGTCAGCGGCCTGTGTTTTTATCTCTGGGGCAGTTACGGGAAGTCCGTCCCGGTGGGAGAAACTCTCTATGGGGTAATTTTGACTATAATTCCGGTTCTCATCACCGGAGGTATCCATGTGGACGGATTCCTGGATACCATGGACGCTCTGAGCTCCTGGCAGCCAAAAGAGAGGCGTCTTGAGATTTTGAAGGATTCCCATGCGGGGGCTTTTGCTGTGATTGCCGGATGTCTGTATTTTCTCACCTGGTTTGGTTTTGCAACGGAACTGGGCAGTCAGGGAATTCCGTTGGTTTCCCTTGGATTTTTTCTCAGCCGGTGTCTCAGCGGGTATGCAGTTACTGCTTTTCCCTGTGCAAAAGACAGCGGGCTGGCAGCCATGTTTTCAGAAAAGGCGGAGAAGAAAAAGGCGCAGGCTGTGCTGCTGGCGGAAACGGGAGCAGTGCTGGCTGTTATGCTGTGGACGAACTTATATCCGGGAATTGCAGTGGCAGCCGTATCCGGGCTTGTATTTTTCTGGTATTATAAGATGTCCCGGAAGAAATTCGGGGGAATTACCGGAGATCTGGCGGGCTGGTTCCTGCAGGTCTGTGAACTGGCCATCCTGATTACAGCAGTTGCAGCAGAAAAATTTTAATCGTTTTAGGTAGAGGAACAGATATGATACTGATTACAGGCGGCGCTTTCCAGGGAAAACTGGAGGCGGCAGAACAGATATATAAGATACAGCATCCCGGAAAACAGCCGGTGGTGGCAGAGGGAGAAAGGGCAGAGACAGGAGAACTGCACAAGGCAGATATTATCTGTCATTTTCACCTGTGGCTGAAGAGAATGCTGCAGGAGGGCAAAGACCCGTATCCCATGGCAGAAACATTGCTGAAAGGGAATCCGGATGTGATACTTGTCATGAATCAGCTGGGCTGCGGTATTGTGCCCATGGACAGGTTTGACCGGAAATACCGGGAACTGACGGGACGGATGGGATGTGTGCTGGCCAGACAGGCGGAGGAAGTGTATCTGGTGAACTGCGGGATTGCAAAGAGGCTGAAGTAGGAACCGGGCAGAAGCTGACCATAGCAGTCCACAGAGAGGAAATAAGAGATGAAAAAGATAATCCCCTTTTTCCTGCATATACGGGAAAAATATCGTAGCATAAAGCAGCGCTTTGGCAGCTACAGGATGAAAAACTGGCAGGATACCGGCACTCTTCTGTACTGGGCTGCCATTTTTTTATTCAGTCTGTGTGTGGGCCTGATGTCCGGTACCTTTATGCAGCCGGTCTGGCTGGGAACTGTTATTACAGCAGTTTTGACCGTTCCCGCTGCCATGGCCGGGCTGTGGCTGTCCGGGAAACTCCTGGAACTGTTTCTCAGAAACGGAGTCCGGGAATTCCTGTCCTGGCTGCTGCTTTGTATGGTCTGTATTCTGGTAATGACAGGAGATGCTTTCCATGCAGGGCTGAAAGAAAGTGTGCTGACTGCGGCAGTTTTCAGCCTGGTGCTGGCACTGCTGCTGAAAAGCCTGTGGGCAGCATTCCATCATAAAGTACGGACCAGGACGATTGCAGCAGCGCTGGCGCTGACCGGGATTTTTACAATGGCCCTGCTGGTTCTGCTGGCAGGCAGAGGATTTGAGGATACTTATATTGAAATCTATGGAAACCTGAGAAATCAGAACCGGGAAAAAGATGTTCTTACGGTACAGGAGAAAGAAGCCTTTGAGGAGGGGCTGAAACAGGGCCCCTGTACCGTGAAAGCCCTTACCTATGGAACAGAAAATTCCGGTATCCTTCCTGTACGGACGGTAAATATCAGCAGGTTTGCTGAAAATGAAGGGCTGGATGGTTTCATGAAAGAACACTATCAGGGGTACTCCCTGGATGAGGTGCCTCTGTCCGGCATGGTCTGGTATCCGGAAGAACAGTCTGACTGCCCGGTGCTTTTTATTGTTCATGGAAATCATAACTGGGTTACAGATTCTTACCTGGGGTATGAATATCTGGGTACTTATCTGGCTTCCCATGGTTATGTGGTGGTATCGGTGGATGAAAATGCCTGCAATGGGCTTTCCGGTGAAAATGACGGCCGGGCGGTGCTGCTTTTGGAACATATGGATTACATCTTATCCGAAAGCCGCCGGAAAGACAGCCCGCTGTATCAGAAAACAGATGAAAACAATCTGGCGCTGGCCGGACATTCCAGGGGCGGAGAAGCAATTGCCGCAGCATATCTGTTTAATGAGCTGGATTATTATCCGGATAATGGCAACCGTACCTTTGACTATCATTTTTCCATCCGGTCACTGATAGCCATTGCACCTACCTGCGGACAGTATCTGCCTTCCGGGCGGGATGTGGAACTGAAGGATGTAAATTATATGGTGCTGCACGGGGCAAACGATCAGGATGTTGCCGCCTTTATGGGAATGGAACAGTACGAAAATGTGACTTTCAGCGGAGAAAAGGACTGTATCAAAACATCTCTTTATGTGGCGGGGGCCAATCATGGCCAGTTTAATTCTCTGTGGGGAAGCTATGATCTGATGGAACCTTTAAACCGGGCCCTGAATGTGAAAAATTTTATTTCCATGCAGGAACAGCAGCAGATTGCCAAAGTTTTTATCCGGGCGTTTCTGGAGGAAACCCTTAAGGAAACAGCAGAAACAGAGTCAGAACAGAATTTCTCCGAAGTGCTGCTGACAGATTACAGCAGGTATGAGGAACTTCTGCCGGAAACACTGTATATTCAGTCTTATCAGACCTCAGATTTGCGCATACTCTGCAATTTTGAAGAGGATACCCGTCTGGAAACGGGAACCGCTGCAGATATAAGGCTGGAAGCGGAACATGTAAACAGCTGGAGGGAAGAACTTCTGTATTTTTCAGACGGAAATCCCAGAGGGAATTATGCAGCAGTTTTGAAATGGGAGCCTGAAGAGGGGGAAGAGGCTGACAGCAGCAAAAAAGAACCGGCGGAATTTTCCATTTCCATGCCGGAAACAGATTTGACCGGAAAACACCTGCAGTTTGATGTGATGGATCTTAAGGAGGATTTTCCGGAAGAAGAAGGGGAGCTTCCAGAACTGGAGATTATTGTGGAGGACAGTCAGGGACAGGAAGCGGTTCTGAAAGCCGAGGATTATGCCAGCCTGTATCCGGCTTTTCCGGTGCGGCTGAATAAGCTGCAGTATCTGTGGAAGGCGGCGGAATATAAGCATCAGTTTCAGACAGTTTCCATCCCCATGGAAGATTTTACAGGCGTGGACAGAAGGAAAATCAGCAGAATTACCATTTGCTTTCTGACAGAAAAAGGGAAAACAGCCATTGATAATGTGGGAATCAGATAAACAGACTGCTGACAGTATGAAAATCAGACAGAAATCAGTTACAGAGAGGGCGGAAACCAGGTGAGTGACGTTGAAGGAATATATATTAATTGCAGAGGATGATAATGACATAAATCAGATGTTAAAGGAGCTGCTGGAACAGCATGGCTATGAGACTGTCCAGTCCTATGCCGGGACGGAAGCATTGCTTTACATGCAGCAGCGCCAGCCCGACGCAGTGATTCTGGATCTGATGCTGCCGGGAAAGTCCGGAGAAGATGTACTCAGAGAAATCCGGGAAAAATATCCAAAAACCGGTGTGATTGTGGCTTCAGCCAGAGATGAGGTGCAGGCCAGGGTGTCGCTGCTTCGCCAGGGAGCCGATGACTATGTGGTAAAACCTTTTGATACGGAGGAACTGCTGGCCAGGCTGGAGGCAGTTCTCAGGCGCAGAGAAGTTTCGCCGAAAGAAGGAGATGGTTTTGAAAAAGGGAAGGCAGGACGGATACTGGAATATAAAGATATCCGTATTCTGCAGGACGATTTTCAGGTTCAGGCAGGCGGGCGGGAACTTGCCCTTACAAAGCGGGAATATCTGATACTGGAGCTGCTTATGAGCAATCCCGGAAAAGTATTTACCAAAAGCAACATTTATGAATCGGTGTGGAATGAGGAATTTCTGGGAGAGGATAATGCGGTAAATGTGCATATCAGCAATATCCGTCAGAAACTGGCGAAAGCACATCCGGGCGAAAGCTATATCAGGACGGTGTGGGGCATTGGATTTAAAATGGACTGACTGCCGGCAAAACTTTATGTTTTCTTTATACTTTTTCTAAAGTTTCTGAAAACCCTGCTGATATACTGAATGCATAAAAGCAACACCCCTTTGGGACAGATAAGAAAGATGTTCCTGGAAAGCAGCAGGAGGAAAAGTATGGAATATGTATTAAAAACAGAGGGACTTACCAAAAAGTATGGAAAGCATACGGTGGTGGATCATGTGGGCATGCATGTGAGAAAAGGAGATATCTATGGGTTTATCGGAAGAAACGGAGCCGGGAAAACCACTTTTATGCGTATGGTGTCAGGCCTTGCGTCGCCGGCAGAAGGAACCATGGAGTTGTTCGGTTCCTGTGAACTGGAGCAGCAGAGGGTGCGTATCGGGAGCCTGATTGAGCAGCCGGGTCTTTACCGGAACATGACTGCCAGGGAGAATATGGAAGTGGTGCGCCGGGAGCTGGGAATTCCGGAGAAAAGGGCAGTGGATGATATGCTGGAATTTGTCAGACTGTCCGGGACAGGAAAGAAAAAAGTGAAAAATTTTTCCATGGGCATGAAACAGAGGCTGGGCATTGCCATTGCACTGTTTCATAATCCGGATTTTCTGATTCTGGATGAACCCATCAACGGACTGGACCCGGCAGGAATTAAGGAAATCCGGGATTTGCTGCTGAGACTGAATGAAGAAAAGCAGATTACAATTCTGATTTCCAGCCATATTTTAGGCGAACTGTCCAAAATAGCCACCCGGTACGGGATTATCAAAGACGGAGTTCTGATTGAGGAATTTGACAGAGAGGAACTGGAACATCGCTGCCGGCGCTGTCAGAAGCTGGTGGTGGATGATGTGGAGCGGGCTGCCGCCATTCTGGAGGAGTGCCGGATTAACAGTTACGATGTACCGGAACCTGGAATGCTGCGGGTCTTTGAAAACCTGGAAGAATCCTGGAAAGTAAATCAGGAATTAATAAACGGAGGCGTGAAGGTCATGGAAAGTTATCTGGTGGGACTGGATCTGGAAGGCTATTTTATGGATTTGCTGGGAGGTGGCAAAAATGCTTAACATATTAGGCGGTGAATGCTATAAGGTTCGTAAAGAAAAGACGTTTTATGTATGTCTTGCGTCGGTGGTTATTCTTGTGGGGCTTTTGTATTTCACCCTGTTAATGGTGGATGAAATCAAAAACCAGATGCCGGCGGAAGGGGCAAACGGAATTTACGTTTATCATGAAGGAGAAGAACTCGGCGAAGGGCCTTATATACAGCAGGTGGGAATTATGGGAGTTTTACAGCAGATGCTGAACGGCCATTTTACCGGTTTTATTATGGCTGTGTTTGCCAGTATTTTTGTGATCAAAGAATATACAGGCGGTGCGGTAAAAAATATTGTGGGAAAAGGCTATCCCAGAGCTTCTGTTTTTCTGAGCAAACTGCTGGTTACACAGCTGGCTGCAATGGCGATTCTGGGAGTGACCTTTGTGTGCTGTATTCTGGCAGGCGGATTGTTTATGGGAAAAGAAGGGTTTGAGTCCATGAACTGGACGCAGACGGCGTCTTATATGGGAATGCAGATGGTAATCAGTATGCCCGTTACAGGAACAGCGGTACTGGTGGGAGAGTTTACCAGGAGCCTGGCAGCAGGTATTTCCATCAGCGCAGGAATTATCATATTTTCCACCTCTCTGCTGGCGGGAGCAGATACGCTGCTTTCTCATCTGAGCATAAAGCCTTCCCTTTACTGGCCGCTGAGCCTGCAGATGGAATGTCCTGTCAGCGGGATGGAGCAGGAATTTGTGATACGGGGAATCCTGGTGTCGCTGGCGTGGCTTTTCTTTGTAACTTTTCTGGGAGCACTTCATTTTCAAAAGGCAGATATAACATGAATTTGTGGATTATCATTGTAATACTGGCAGCCGGGATGGGTATTCTGGCCATATGTCTTATCTGTTATGAGAAACAGGTCAGGCATTTGAAAAAACAGTTGGAATTTCTGAAAGCAGAGGACAGCAATCAGTTGCTGACCTCTGTTTGTGCCGTAGGACAAACGGGAGAAATGATTAACGTTATGAACCAGGTGCTGGAAAAAATGCGGGAGGAGCAGCGGAAACTGTACCGGGCGAACCGAAGCTATCGGGAGAGTATTACAGGCATTTCCCACGATATCCGTACCCCTCTGACTTCAATGAAAGGATATGTGCAGCTGCTGGAACATCCGGGAACCCCAAAAGAGAAAAAAGAACAGTATCTGAGAACAGTGGAGAGACGGATGGAGGATCTGACAGAGCTGTTAAACCAGCTTTTTGAATATGCCAGGCTGGAGGCCGGAGAACTGGAGCTGAACCGGGAAAAACTGAATGTGACCAATCTGTTTGCAGAAACAGTTTCCATGTTTTATGAAGATTTTGCGAAAAAAAGCTGTGAACCCACAGTGGAGGTCTCCAGGGAACCGTGCTTTGTGTACGGAGACGCCCATGCATGGCAGCGGGTGACGGAGAATCTGATCAAAAACGCACTGGTGCACGGAACCGGCGGATATGCCTTTTCCCTGCTCCAGGAACAGGGACAGGCGGTTATGCGGATAGCCAACGAGACAAAAACCATTCAGGAGCGGGATCTGGAACAGATTTTTGAACGTTTTTATACCACCGACCAGTCCGGAAATCGCAGGAGTACCGGACTGGGACTTGCCATTGCCAGAGAATTCACCGAAAAGATGGGCGGAAGAATCCAGGCCAGTCTGAAACAGGGTATATTTGAGGTGGAAGTGCGGTTTGAAACAGGATAAACGGAAGTGGAAATGTCTGCTTCTCTATGATATCTTTCAGGATATGATTTTTCTCCCTGGGGAGGAACGAAGGAAGGGGGTATCTGAGGGGAGTTTACAGAAATTTTGTCTGCGAAGATAATTTTACATAATTTTAAGATTTTATATCACATTTTTTTATATCTTTTTGCCTGAGGTCTGGTATAATTTACCCATAATATAGAGGAGGAACAACAGAAACCAATGACGAATGAGGAATATTATACGTTTATTCAGCCTTATGCAGATGCCAGCGAGGTGCTGCTGGCCCGGTTAAACGTTTTGAAACATAATCTTTACAGTGAATCTTCCGGTCAGCCTATCCATAATATCCAGAACCGGATTAAGGAAAAGGAAAGCATGGAGGAGAAACTCAGGAAGAAAGAAAAGGAACCCACGGTGATGAATGCCAAAGACTATCTGCAGGATATTGCAGGCGTCCGCGTAATCTGTTATTTTGTGGAGGATATTTATAATCTGGTGGATGCGCTGAAACGGCAGGTGGATCTGATTGTCATCCGGGAATGTGATTATATATCTGAACCGAAACCCAACGGATACCGAAGCTACCATATTATTGTTGGGATTCCGGTGTACTGTCTGGACGGAATGGAATATTTTCCGGTGGAAATTCAGTTCCGCACCATGTCCATGGATTTCTGGGCCAGCATGGAGCATCGGATACTTTATAAAATGGAACGGGATGACAGGGAAAAGCTGGCGGCGGAACTGAAAGAATATGCGGAACACCTGGTAAGAATTGAGAGCAGGTTTGAGCAGTACAGCGACGGACATGCGGTTTTGCTGGAACACTGAGTAAGGGGAGGAGAAGAAAATGAATCTGTATATCTGTTCTGCTGCCGCGTTATTTCTGGGAATTCTGCTGGATTTTATCATCGGTGACCCTCCTGGGTGGTATCACCCGGTACAGGCCATAGGAGCGCTGATTTCCAAAACAGAGGGTTGGCTGCGGAAATTATTTCCCCGGACTCCGAAAGGGGAGCGGGCAGCCGGAGGAATCCTGGTGGTTCTGGTGGCCGGATGTTCCACGCTGGTTTCCCTTGGCCTGCTGCTGGCCTGCTACCATGTCCATATTCTTTTGGGTATCGGGGTGGAAGCTGTCATATGCGGAGCCCTTCTGGCAGCAAAGTCTCTAAGGAAGGAGAGCGGAAATGTCCGGATAGCTCTGGAAACAGAGGGAGTTGAGGCAGGAAGAAAAGCGGTATCCATGATTGTGGGAAGGGATACGGATACGCTCAGCGAAGAGGGAGTGGTTCGGGCAGCGGTGGAGACTGTGGCGGAGAATACCTCGGACGGAGTGATTGCCCCCATGTTTTATATGGCCCTGTTTGGAGGTGCGGGGGGATTTTTCTATAAGTCCGTCAACACCATGGATTCCATGGTGGGGTATAAAAATGACAGGTACCGTTATTTCGGCACAGCGGCGGCAGTTCTGGATGATGTGGTTAATTTTATTCCTGCCAGAATCAGCGCCCTGTTGATGATACTGGCCTGTCCTTTCTGCGGGCTGGATATCTGCGGGGCTTTCCGGATTTTCCGGAGGGACCGGTTCTGTCATGCAAGCCCTAATTCTGCCCAGACGGAAGCTGTCATGGCAGGAGCTTTACAGGTGCGTCTGGCAGGGGATGCCTGGTATTTCGGCAAAAAGCATGAAAAACCTTCAATCGGAGATGATATACGTCCGGTGGAACCGGAAGACATCAGAAGAAGCGGACGCCTGATGTATGCTACGGCAGTTTTATGTGCTGTGTTTTTGCTGGGCATAAAGGGATTTTTTATCGCGGTGATTTTTTAACGGAGAGTTTCCGGCAGTTGATTTCGGAAATAAGTTATGATATAATCGGGGCATATAGGAGTAATTGCGGCAAAGGAGAAGTCATGGAAAGGAACACTTTATTAATTGTTGATGATGTAGATATAAACCGTGAGATGCTGAAGTTCATTTTTGAAGAACAGTTTGAGATTCTGGAGGCAGAAGACGGAGACGGGGCCATAGAACTGCTGGAGGAAAAGGGAGATCAGATTGTACTGATGTTTCTGGATGTTATCATGCCGGGCAAGTCCGGGCTGGATGTGCTGGAATATATGGTGGAGAAGAACTATATGGAATATATTCCGGTGGTCATTATTACAGGAGAAGCATCTGTGGATACAGAGTTAAAGGCATATGAATACGGTGCCTCTGATATAGTATACAAGCCCTTTACACCCAAAGTGGTTATGCGGCGTGCCATGAATATTATAGAGTTGTTTTCCCACAGGATTGATATTGAAAAGAAACTGGAGAAGCGTACCAGACAGCTTCGGGAGAGCAGGGAGAAGCTGAAGCGGAACAATGATTTCCTGGTAAATGCTCTCAGTTCTGTGGTGGAATTCAGGAGTCTGGAATCCGGAGAACACATACAGCGGGTGAAATATTATACGGAAGTACTGCTGAAATATCTGGTGAAATTTTATCCGGAGTACGGGCTGTCAGAGGAAGATGTGGAGCTGATTATCAGCGCCTCCGCACTGCATGACCTGGGTAAAATTGCCATTCCGGACAGCATTCTTCTGAAGCCTGGAAAACTGACGAAGGATGAATTTGAAGAGATTAAGAAACATACCATATATGGCTGTGAGCTTCTGGAGAATTTCAAACAGGAGGAAGATGCTTTTTATCGTTACTGTTATGAAATCTGCCGGTATCATCACGAGCGGTACGATGGAAAGGGTTATCCGGACGGTCTTTCAGGAGATGAAATTCCCATCTGGGCTCAGGTGGTCTCCGTTGCGGATGTATATGACGCGCTGGTCAGCAAGCGTGTATATAAGGCGCCCTATGAAGTAAACGAAGCGGCACGCATGATTACAGATGGAGAGTGCGGTACTTTTTCACCTACGGTTCTGGACTGCTTCGGACTGGCAAAAGAAGAATTTTTTCACGCAACAGAGACGAAACTGTCCTTTGCAGATGTGAAAAATTAACGAGACAGAGAATCCTGCCAGGCGGGATTCTTCGTCTGCAGCGGGCTGTTTTGCGGTATATTTCGCATCCGCTGCAGTGTGATAAGGACTGTTCTTCTGGAGAAAATCCAGGATTTTCCTGCAGAAGAACAGAATCACCCCCGGAAGATGTCTCTGTCTTCCGGGGGTGTTTTAAAAAGCAGAGTGCCTGCAGGAAATCAGGGAGGAAAATGTGGTGATAAGAAGAAAAAAATCGTTACAGGGAATGGCATACGTTTTCGTTCTGCTGATTGCTGTTATTATACTGTTTCAGTGGTTTACAACGAACAACAGCAGGCGTATGATAGAGCGAAACAAGAACTATGCTGCGGATTCGGCTCATCTGACGGCTGATAAAGTAGATGAGAAGCTGAAAAATGCCCGCAGTCTGATTACCGCTTACGCGTATTTTCTGGAGGAAAGTCTGCAGGAACCTGTGGTGTCTGCGGAAATGCTGAAGAGAATCGAAGATAATTCCAGCCATCTGTTTAACGCTTTGATTTATACAGATGCGGAAGGAAAGGACCATTCCTCGGACGGGCGGATTGCGGATGTTACCCAAAGGGATTTTTACCAGAACGGTATCAAAGGAAGAAGCGGGATGGACATCATATTTGACCCGTATCTGTTTGATGAACCCATGGCCTGTTTTTACTCGCCGGTGTACTATTATGGCCAGATTATCGGCGTGCTCCGGGGAGCCTTTCTGGCAGAAGAGAATCTGAAAGAAATGTTAAAGACCACCTATTTCGGAGAGGACGCCTGGGTTTATCTCTGTATGCCGGACGGAAGTGTGATTGCCAGCTCAGATGACAGGGAATATACCGGAGATGTACTGGAAATTCTGATGAGTGAAAATGTAATTGACCAGAAGACGGCGGAGGATGCCCGAAAGGTCTTTACGGAAAAGGGAGAAGGGGTTTTTGTCTGTGATTCCCAATGTAAAACAGATAATATCTGCGTGATGTATCTTCCGGAAAGCGAATATGTCCTTGTGCAGACGTTTCCCAAAACGGTGACGCAGGCCATGATAGACGATGAAAATCTGGTAGGAATCCAGCTGGAAATCATTCTGATTATCATGTTTGCCATTTATATTGTGGCGCTGTTTTTCCGTTCAAAGCGGGAAAAGAAACTGCTGAAACAGGAAAATCAGGAAATGGGTTATATTATTAAGGGGATTAATACGCTGTTTCCCCGTTTTGTCATGGTGGATTTTGAAAAAGATACCTATCGCTATCTGGCAGGAAGCCGGCCGGAGGACAGTAATCTGGCAGAGACAGGAGCGTACAGGGATTTTTATGAATATCTGTACAATGCGCTGACGGAAGAAAGCGAACGTGAGGAATTTGCGGAATTTATGGACAGAGAATCCATGATTCAGTCCCTGATGGAGCATGAGGACCTGCGCCATGAATGCCAGGTGATGAAAGAGAACCGGGTAGAATGGGCACATATCAATGTGGTATGTCTGGAAAGAAAAGAGGGCCGGGCTGTCAAGGTTCTGTTCAGCCGCCAGAATATTACGGAATTAAAGGAAAAGGAACTGCTTATACAGGCGGAGATGTCCCTTGCAAACCGCAAGGAAAGGCAGTATCGGATAGCCATTACCTCCAATGCACTGTGTACCTTTGATTTTAACCTTACCAGAGACATGATAGAGAATGATATTATCCGCACCATCCATGGAAAGAAAATTTCCATGCTGAAGGAGGCAGGTCTTAAAGCGCCCTGCAGAGCTTCCGAATGTTTTGCCTCCTGGAGGAAGTTTGTACTGCCGGAATCTCTGGAAAATTATGATGCCAGGACGTCTCTGGAATACCTGAAAGAGTGTTTTGCCCAGGGAGAAGGGGAAGCGGATGTAGAATACTGGGAACAGGATCCCACCGGTGCACAGGTTTGTGTCCGCCAGTCCTTCCTTATGGTACAGGATGATGATACGGGCGATGTTATGGTGATGGTTGTGACAAAAGACATTACCGAGAGTGAAAAGAAACAGAGGGAACAGACCCAGGCGCTGCAGGATGCCCTGATGCAGGCACAGCATGCCAACCGGGCAAAGACAACATTCCTGTCTAATATGTCCCATGATATCCGTACTCCCATGAATGCCATTATCGGGTTTGCAACCATAGCGCTGAGCCATATTAACAGCAAAGAACAGGTGCATGACAGTCTCCAGAAAGTGCTTTCTTCCAGTAATCATCTGCTCAGCCTGATTAATGATATTCTGGATATGAGCAGGATTGAAAGCGGAAAAGTGCAGATTAAGGAGCAGGAGTGCAACATTTCCGAGATGATGCATAATCTGGTAAATATCATTCAGCCCCAGGTAAAGGCGAAACAGTTAGAACTGTTTATTGATACCTTTGAAGTGGTCAATGAAGATGTAATTGCGGATTCCCTGAAAATGAATCAGGTATTTATCAATCTTCTGAGCAATGCGGTGAAATATACGCCGGCGGGAGGAAGCATTTCTTTCCGGATTACCCAGAAAAGCACGTTCCGTCATGGGTACGGCGATTATATTTTTACAATTAAGGACAATGGAATCGGTATGGCGCCGGAATTTGTGGCACATATTTTTGAACCTTTTGAGCGGGAAGCAAGCGCCACCCAGTCGGGAATTCAGGGGACAGGCCTCGGTATGGCCATTACGAAAAATATTGTGGAAATGATGAACGGTACCATCAGAGTGGAAAGCGAAGTGGGGCATGGAAGTACCTTTACGGTGGAATTCACTCTGAAACTGCAGGATGTGGAAAAAGATGCGGAGCTGATTAAAGAACTGGAAGGCCAGCGTGCGCTGGTGGTGGACGATGATATCAATACCTGCGACAGCGTAAGCAAAATGCTCAAGGAAATCGGTCTGCGGGCGGAGTGGACCACTTCCGGCAGAGAGGCTATTTATCGCGCCAGAAGCGCATATGAAGATGAAGATGCCTATCATACTTATATTATTGACTGGCAGATGCCGGAAACCAGCGGTCTGGAAACTGCAAAAAGAATTCGCAGCGTAGTGGGAAATGATGTACCCATTATTATTCTGACAGCCTATGACTGGACGGATATCGAAGAAGAAGCCATGGAAGCCGGCATAACAGCTTTCTGTGCAAAGCCTCTCTTTATGTCTGATTTGAAATCTGCTCTTCTGTCTGCTAACAGTCCGTCTGAAAAGGAAGAAGAGACAGCTGTATGGCAGCAGGCTGATTTCAGCGGAAAGCGGGTATTGCTGGTAGACGACATTGAGCTGAACCGGGAAATTGCAGAAATCATTCTGACAGAAGCAGGCTTTGTTGTGGAGTCGGCGCCGGATGGAACAGACGCGGTGGCTATGGTAAGAGATGCGCAGGAAAATTATTACGACGTGGTTCTGATGGACGTGCAGATGCCCATTATGAACGGTTATGAGGCTACCAGGACCATTCGTAACATGCAAAGAAAAGATGTAAAAGACCTGCCCATCATTGCAATGACGGCCAATGCGCTGGAAGAAGACAAGGAAGCAGCTTTAAAAAACGGTATGAACGCCCATATCGCAAAGCCGCTGGATATGGATATTTTTATGGACATGCTGAAAAAATTTCTTGGATAATCGGAATGTGGAGTCTGGCAGAATATATTGCAGCAGCTTCCGCTGATAAATAAGGAGAACAAGAAGAATCCTGCCAGGCAGGATTCTTCTTGTTCTGAAGGGAAGTCTTTTTGAATCTGTGATCCCGAAACTTGCCAAATTGAAAAATATATCATATAATAAAACGAGTATGCTTTTGGAAGAGAGGAATTACAATGGAAAAGTTAAACAGGCTGTTGGAACATCTGGACTACACAGTAGTGCAGGGAAGAACGGAGTTGGAAATTACAGAACTTGTATATGATTCCAGAAAAATAACCAGAGGCTGTCTTTTCGTATGTATTAAGGGAACCGTTGCAGACGGACACACATACGTTGCAGAAGCGGCAGAGAAAGGGGCAGCAGCAGTGCTGGTACAGCAGGATGTGGAAGCGCCGGACTCCCTGACAGTGATAAAGGTAACAGATACCCGGTATGGTCTTGCGGTGACTTCTGCGGCCTGGTTTCATCATCCGGCAGAGAAGCTGAAAGTAATCGGAATCACCGGGACAAAGGGTAAGACCACCACTACCTATATGGTGAAATCCATCCTGGAACATGCCGGCTATAAAACAGGCCTTATCGGAACCATTGAAGCCATTATCGGAGATGAGGTGATTCCGGCGAACAATACCACTCCGGAGTCCTATATTCTGCAGGATTATTTTCGCCGAATGGTGGAAAAGGGATGTCAGTGCGTGGTGATGGAAGTGTCTTCTCAGGGGCTGATGATGCATCGCACTGCAGGCTTTACCTTTGAAATCGGTATCTTTACCAATATTGAACCGGACCATATCGGGCCCAATGAACATGCTTCCTTTGAAGAATATCTGGCATGCAAACGTATGCTGTTTCGTCAGTGCAGGAGAGGGATTGTCAACAGGGACGATGAACACTGGGAGCAGATTCTGGAAGGCCATACCTGCGAAGTTGAGACCTTTGGATTTTCTCCGGAGGCAGATTTGCGTCCCGTGGATATCAGCCTTGTGAAACGTCCCGGATATCTGGGTGTGGCCTATACCACAGAAGGACTGGTGGAGCTGGACGTGGAGATTGATGTGCCGGGCAGATTCAGTGTGTACAATTCTCTGACGGCCATAGCTGTCTGCCGCCATTTTCAGGTGTCGGGAGAGTATATCAGACAGGCATTGAAAGTGGCCAGAGTAAAAGGCAGAATTGAAATGGTTCCGGTATCGGATGAATTTACCCTGATGATTGACTATGCCCACAATGCCATGAGCCTGGAAAGCCTTTTAACTACGCTGAAAGAATATGAACCCCGCAGGCTGGTCTGCCTGTTTGGCTGCGGCGGCAACCGCTCGAAGCTGCGCCGCTATGAGATGGGAGAGGTGTCCGGCAGACTGGCGGATCTTAGCATTATCACTTCCGATAATCCAAGATTTGAGGAGCCTCAGGCAATTATCGACGACATTAAGACCGGGATGGCCAGAACCAGCGGAGCGTATGTGGAAATTATTGACCGGAAAGAGGCCATCAGATATGCCATTGTGCATGGCCAGCCGGGAGATGTCATTGTGCTTGCAGGAAAAGGCCATGAGGATTATCAGGAGATTGCAGGCAAAAAGTACCCTATGGATGAACGCGTGCTGATTCAGGAAGTTCTGGATGAACTGGCACAGGAAAAAGAAAACAGGTGATGCAGGGATGGCAGAATATGCCAATATTGTAATTGATATTTCTCATGAAAAACTGGATAAAGTGTTTCAGTACAGGGTACCGGAGCATTTGCAGCAGAAACTTGCAGTGGGGATGCAGGTGGAAATTCCCTTTGGAGCCGGCGGCCGTAAAACCACAGGTTATGTGGTGGAACTGACGGATACGCCGGAGTATGATACTGCGAAAATAAAAGACCTTGAGGGCCTGGTGGAAGGGAGTATCCCCATTGAATCCCAGCTAATTGCCCTGGCGGGCTGGATGCGGAAAAATTACGGGGGAACCATGAACCACGCACTGAAAACAGTGCTTCCCGTCAAACAGAAGGCAAAAGAGAAAAAGCAGCGTTTTGTGGTACTGGAACTGAGCAGTGAACAGGCGAAAGAACAGCTTGCCCTGTTTGAAAAAAAGAACCACAAAGCAAGAGCCAGGCTTCTGGGAGCGCTGATGGAACAGAGCCCCCTGCCTTATGAGGTGGTAACAGGCAAACTGAATATGACAGCTTCCGTTATCCGGGCCATGGGAGAGCTGGGAATCCTTCATGTGGAAGAAAAGAGGATGTATCGGAACCCATTTGAGGGAATGAAAAAAGAGAACAGAGCCATTAAACTGAATGAGCAGCAGCAGGAGATTACAGACCGTATCTGGCAGGAATTTGAACAGGGACATCATCATACCTGGCTGATTCATGGTGTGACCGGAAGCGGTAAAACTGCTGTTTACATAGAGTTAATTGAGAAAGTGACGGCCAGCGGCAGGCAGGCGATTGTACTGATACCGGAAATTGCCCTGACTTATCAGACCGTCATGCGTTTTTATCAGCGCTTTGGAGATCGGGTTTCCATTCTGAATTCCAAAATGTCCCCAGGAGAGCGTTACGACCAGTTTGAACGGGCAAAACGGGGAGATGTGGACGTGATGATCGGCCCCCGTTCCGCCCTGTTCACACCATTTTCAAATCCTGGGATTATCATTATAGACGAGGAACACGAGACCAGCTATAAAAGCGAGACACTGCCCCGCTATCATGCCAGAGAAACAGCCATTGAGCGGGCAAAAATGGCGGGAGCCAGCGTGGTGCTGGGTTCTGCCACGCCTTCTCTTGACAGCTATTACAGGGGAATGACAGGGGAATACATCCTTTTGAAGCTGGAAAAAAGAATTGAAGAAAAGCCGCTGCCCAGGTGTGAGATTGTGGATTTGCGGGAAGAATTAAAACAGGGGAACCGTTCTATTTTAAGTGAACGGCTTCAGGAGCTGATGAAAGACCGGCTGGAACAGAAACAGCAGATTATGCTTTTTATCAACCGCCGGGGAATGGCGGGATTTGTGTCCTGCAGGGCCTGCGGCCATGTGCTCACATGTCCTCACTGCGACGTGGCCTTAAGCCAGCACAACAACGGGAAAATGGTGTGCCACTACTGCGGCCATGAGGAGGCAGCGCCAAAAGTATGCCCGGAATGTGGGTCCGGATATATCAGCGGATTTAAAGCGGGCACCCAGAAAATAGAAGAGATTGTAAAAAAGAAATTTCCGGAAGCAAGGGTACTGCGGATGGATTTTGATACCACCCGGAATAAGGAAGGCCATGAGAAAATCCTGTCAGCCTTTGCAAATCAGGAAGCAGATATTTTAATCGGCACCCAGATGATTGTCAAGGGCCATGATTTTCCCAATGTGACGCTGGTGGGGGTACTGGCAGCAGATTTGTCCCTGTATGTCAGCGACTATCACGGGGCGGAGCGTACCTTTCAGCTTCTGACCCAGGCAGCGGGCCGGGCAGGCCGGGGCGCTCTGCCCGGAGAAGTGGTGATTCAGACGTATCATCCGGAGCATTACTGTATTGAACTGGCAAAAGAGCAGGATTACGTCCGGTTTTATGAGACGGAAATTGCACTGCGCAGAATGATGAATTATCCTCCCTGCGGCCATATGATGGTAATGCTGGTGGCTTCCGGGGATGAGATGACAGCAGCTTTAAGCGCGGAGCTTCTGAGCAAAAAGGTACGCAAGGCGCAGGAAGACGGAAAAATATCGGGACTGTCGGTAATAGGGCCGGCCAGCGCCTCTGTGGCAAAGGTGAAGGATATTTATAAAAAAGTGATATATTTTAAACATGCAGACTACCAGGAACTGGTAAAAATCAAGGACGTACTGGAACGGTTTGTCAGCACTCACCGGGAATTTGCAAATATGGTGATACAGTTTGACTTTAATCCCATGAGTGGATTTTAAAAAAGGGTTAAAAAAGGAGGAAGGAACATGGCACTGAGGACTATCCGCCAGATGGGCGATGAAATACTGACGAAAAAATGCAGGGAGGTAAAAGAGGTAACTCCCAGAATGAAAGAACTGATTGAAGATATGTTAGAGACCATGTATGAAGGAAACGGTGTGGGCCTTGCGGCGCCTCAGGTAGGGGTTTTAAAACGTGTGGTAGTGATTGATGTGGGAGAGGGCCCCCTTATTCTGATTAATCCGCGGATCACAGCCTGCCGGGGGGAACAGACCGGAGACGAAGGCTGCTTAAGCCTGCCGGGGAAGGCCGGTGTGGTTACAAGACCCAATTATGTGAAAATTGAAGCCTGGAATGAGAACATGGAGCGGTTTGAACTGGAGGGAGAGGGGCTTCTGGCAAGGGCTTTCTGTCATGAAATAGACCATCTGGAAGGCCGCATGTATGTGGAAAAGGTAGAAGGGCCTCTCCATGAAGTGGAGGAGGAAGAAGAGGAAGAAGCATAGCACAGACATTGGAAAGGAGCTGGATGGAATGAAAGTGATTTTTATGGGAACACCGGATTTTTCCGTGGGAACGCTGGAACATCTGATACAGGCAGGCCATGAAATTGTTCTGGTGGTGACTCAGCCCGATAAACCAAAAGGGCGCGGCAAAGCCATGCAGTTTCCGCCTGTGAAGGAAGCGGCGCTGGCCCATGGTCTGGAAATATACCAGCCCGCAAGAATCAGGGAGCCGGAGTGTGTGGAGTATCTGAGAGAAAAAAATGCAGATATTATGGTAGTAGTGGCCTTTGGCCAGATACTGCCGGCAGAAATACTGGAAATGCCCCGGTACGGATGCGTCAATGTCCATGCTTCCCTGCTGCCGAAATACCGGGGTGCAGCCCCCATTCAGTGGGCAGTGATCAACGGTGAAAAAGTGACTGGTGTAACCACCATGCGTATGGACCAGGGGGTGGATACCGGGGATATGATTTTGAAAGAGGAAGTTGTGCTCCGGGAAGATGAAACAGGAGGAAGCCTGTTTGACCGTCTGGCAGAGACAGGAGCAAAGCTGTGTGTCCGGACGCTGGAAGCCATAGAGCAGGGAACAGCAGAGTATATCCCTCAGAATCATGAGGAAGCCACCCATACCTCCATGATTACAAAACAGTTCGGAAACATTGACTGGACGAAACCGGCCTGTGAACTGGAACGTCTGGTACGGGGGCTGAGTCCCTGGCCCGGCACTTACACTCAGTTAGACGGTAAAACGCTGAAAGTCTGGAAGTCAGCCCTTGCAGAACCGGAAGAAACCTTTGAGGCGGCAGAGCCGGGAACTGTCACAGCAGTCACCGGGAATGCCATCCATGTTAAGACAGGTCAGGGAATCCTTGCACTGAAGGAAGTTCAGTTAGAAGGGAAAAAGCGGATGACAGCGGATGCATTTCTCCGGGGATTTCCTCTGGAGCCGGGAAAATCCCTGGGCGGACAGCAGAAAGAGGGCTCAGGCCTGTCATTGTAAAACTTAACCATGAACAGAATTTCATGTACAGGAAGGAGTGTTGCATATGCCATATTATGGATATTATTTTGACCCAACCTACATTTTAGTGGTAATCGGTGCAGTTATCTGTCTGATTGCTTCTGCCAGAGTGAAAACAACCTTTAACAAATACGACAGAGTCAGGAGCATGTCAGGCATGACAGGAGCTCAGGCTGCAGAGCGCATTTTACATGCAGCAGGTATTCATGATGTGATTGTCCAGCATATTTCCGGAAATCTGAATGACCATTATGATCCCAGAAATAAAACCTTAAGCCTTTCGGACAGCACCTACAGCTCCACCTCTGTGGCAGCGGTGGGAGTGGCAGCCCATGAGTGCGGCCATGCCATTCAGCATCAGCAGAATTATGGGCCTCTGACTGTCCGGGGCGCCATTGTACCCCTGGCAAATTTCGGTTCCTTTGCAGCATGGCCTCTGATTATCATCGGGCTGTTTATTACCAGCAATACCGGAACGATGCTGGTCAATATCGGAATCCTTTGTTTTTCACTGGCAGTTCTGTTTCAGCTTGTCACCCTTCCGGTGGAGTTTAACGCCTCCGGAAGAGCAATACGGATTCTGGGAGAAACCGGAATTCTGGGAGAAGAGGAACTGCGGGGCACCCGGAAGGTTCTGAGTGCGGCAGCGCTGACTTATGTGGCAGGAGCAGCCGCTTCGATTCTGCAGCTTCTGCGTCTGGTTCTGATTGCATCCAGAAGAAACGATTAAAACGAATGACAGATGTTTCAGAAGAAAGCATCTGATACCGGAGGAAGTAATGAGCAGTACCGTAAACAGCAGAGAGCTGGTGTTGGAAATTTTACTGGCAGTTATGGAAGATGGCGCATACAGCCATGTGGTGATCCGGGATACTCTGAACAAATACCACTATCTGGAAAAGCAGGAGCGGAGCTTTATCAAACGTGTATGTCAGGGGACACTGGAGAATCTCATATTGCTGGACTATATAATCAGCCGGTTTTCCAGCGTGAAAATAAATAAAATGAAGCCGGTGATCCGATGTATTTTAAGGAGCAGTGTCTATGAACTGAAATTTATGGACGCTGTTCCTCCTTCCGCTACCTGCAATGAGGCTGTGAAGCTGGCCCAAAAAAAAGGTTTTTACAGCCTGAAGGGATTTGTAAACGGGGTTTTGCGCAACATCAGCCGGAATCTGGACAGGATTTCTCTGCCGGACCGGGAAAAAGACGTCATGGAGTATCTGTCTGTGGCTTATTCCATGCCCCGGTGGCTGCTGGAACTGTGGCTGAAATCTTATTCCCTGGAAGAAGTGGAAGGATTTCTGGAAGCATTTTCCGGGAAAATGCCCACTACTGTTCGGGTAAATCCATGGCGCACCACAAAAGAAGACCTGATAAGAGAACTGGAATCCCAGGGAATTTCTGTCAGGGAAGACAAAGAGTGGTCCGGCGTCCTGTTTCTGGAAAATTATGATTCTCTGGAAAGAATTCCTGCCTTTGAAGAGGGAAAATTTCAGGTGCAGGATTTAAGTTCCATGCAGGCAGCTCTGTGGGCCAGCCCTGGGAAAGGTTCTTTCGTGCTGGATGTATGCGCGGCCCCTGGAGGAAAAAGTATTCATGCGGCAGAACTGATGGAGGGAACCGGACAGGTGGAAGCCAGAGATCTGACGGAGTACAAAGTATCTCTGATTCAGGAAAATATCAGGCGCAGCCGCCTTTCCAATGTGAAGGCGGTGCAGGCAGACGCCAGAATACCGGACAGAGACAAAACAGAAAAAGCAGATATTGTCATGGCAGATCTGCCCTGTTCCGGACTGGGTGTACTGGGCAGAAAGGCAGATATCAGATATCGGATCACAGAAGAAGAATGCATAAAGCTGGCCGGGCTGCAGCGGGAAATCCTGAAAGTGGTGCGGCAGTATGTAAAGCCCGGCGGAATCCTTCTGTACAGTACCTGTACCATCAATCCTGGTGAAAATGAGGAAAATACCGCATGGTTTCTGTCAGAATTTCCGGAATTCTGTCTGGAAAGGCAGCAGCAGATATTGCCTCAGAAGGGAAGGAACGACGGATTTTTTCTGGCCAGGTTCAGAAAAAAAGAAGACAGTCAGAGATTTCAGGGTACGGAAGCGGAAAATCCGGATAGAAACGAGGGCTGAAACAGGAATGTAATTTATGGAAAAGAAAGATATCAAGTCATGGAATCAGAAAGAACTGGAAGAATATCTGGTATCACTGGGAGAAAAACCCTTCCGTGCAAAACAGATTTATTCCTGGATACATGAGAAACAGGCGGCTTCTTTTGATGAAATGACGAATATTTCAAAAAAATTAAAAGAAGATTTAAAAAACACCTGCCGCCTTGTGACTTTAAGGCAGGTAACAGTACAGTGCTCAAAAGTGGACGGGACGGAGAAATACCTGTTTGCACTGGATGACGGAAATATGGTGGAGAGTGTCCTTATGCGTTACCATCACGGCAACAGTGTGTGCATTTCTTCTCAGGCAGGCTGCCGCATGGGGTGCAGATTCTGCGCCTCCACGCTGGACGGGCTGGTGCGTAACCTCACCCCTTCGGAAATGCTGGACCAGGTGTACCGGATTCAGCGGGCTGCAGGTCAGCGGGTGTCTCATGTGGTGGTGATGGGGACGGGAGAGCCCCTGGATAACTATGAGAATCTTCTGAAATTTATCCGGCTTCTGACGGATGAGAAAGGAATGCATATCAGCCAGCGCAATATTACGGTGTCCACCTGCGGAATTGTGCCGAATATGGCCCGGCTGGCAGAAGAAAAGCTGCAGATTACACTGGCACTCTCCCTTCACGCTTCGTCTCAGGAGCAGCGGCTGGCGCTGATGCCGGTGGCTAAAAAGTATGAGATTCATCAGGTGGTGGATGCGTGCAGGGATTATTTTCAAAAGACAGGACGCAGAATTACCTTTGAATACAGCCTGGTGGCCGGTGTGAATGACAGGGAAGCAGACGCAGCCCGGCTGGCGGAGCTGATTGCAGGAATTAACTGTCATGTAAATCTGATTCCGGTCAACCCCGTCAAAGAGCGGAATTACCGTCAGCCGGAACCCCGGATGGTTTTGAATTTCAAAAATAAACTTGAAAAATATGGAATAAATGTTACTATAAGAAGGGAAATGGGCCGGGATATAGACGGGGCCTGTGGACAGTTGAGAAAAGGATTTTCAGAAAGGCAGGGAGAGGTATGAGGACTTTTTCCGGAACAGATACAGGAAGAAGACGCGATATGAATCAGGATTACATGTACATCTCGGAAACACCGGTTGGGAATCTGCCGAATCTGTTTATCCTGGCAGACGGTATGGGCGGCCACAATGCGGGAGATTATGCTTCCAGATATACCGTGGAAGTAATTGTAAATGCGGTAAGAACCAGCAGCGAGGTTTCTCCTGTGGCCGTAATTCGGAAAGCAATTGTACAGGCCAATCAGGCAGTGATGGAAAAGGCCCGGACAGATATAGATCTGGAAGGTATGGGGACTACTGTGGTAGTGGCAACCATGCAGAACAGAGAACTGTGCGTGGCCAATGTGGGTGACAGCCGCCTGTATATACTGGGAAATAGTATGGAACAGATTACAAGGGATCATTCCTATGTGCAGGAGATGGTGCGCAGAGGGGAGATTTCCCCGGAAGTGGCCAGAATTCACCCGGACCGGAATATTATCACCAGAGCCGTCGGCGGAGGCCGGGAGATTGAGGTGGATTTTTTTGAGGTGGAGTTAAAAGACGGGGACAGGATTCTGATGTGTTCCGACGGATTGACGGATATGCTGGAAGATGATGAAATTTTTGAGATTATAAATGAAAATCAGGACATTGGGGAAGCCATGCAGGAGCTGATAGATGCTGCCAATGAATATGGCGGAAATGATAATATCACAGTGATTTTGACAGAACCATTTTCAGGTGAGGTGAAAGCATGTTAAAAGAGGGAATCTATCTGGGAGACAGATATGAAATAGTGGGAAAAGCAGGGTCCGGAGGAATGGCGGATGTCTACAAAGCGAAAGACCATACCCTTGGCCGCTTTGTGGGAATCAAGGTACTGAAACCGGAATTTTCCGAGGATGTGAACTTTGTCACAAAGTTCCGGACAGAAGCTCAGTCTGCGGCGGTACTGGAACATCCGAATATTGTGAATATTTATGATGTGGGAAGTGAAAATTCCGTCCATTATATTGTTATGGAATATGTGGAAGGAATCACCCTGAAAACATATATCGAGAAAAAAGGCCAGATTTCCTTTAAAGAGGCTGTCAGCATTGCCATTCAGGTAGGCCGGGGCATTGAAGCAGCTCATAACAAACATATTATTCACCGGGATATCAAGCCTCAGAATATTATTATTTCCACAGAAGGCAAAGTAAAAGTGACGGATTTCGGCATTGCCAGAGTTGCAAATACCAATACCATCAATTCTGACGTGATGGGTTCGGTGCATTATGCTTCTCCTGAGCAGGCCAGAAATGGATTTGTTGACGGAAAAAGCGATATCTATTCCCTTGGCATCACCATCTTTGAGATGCTTACGGGAAGAGTTCCCTTCAACGGAGAGACTACGGTTGCCATAGCCATAAAACATATTCAGGAAGAACTGCCCTCCCCGAAGGAATTTGTGCCGGAGACGCCCAGCAGCGTGGAGGGAATTGTGATCAAATGCTGTCAGAAGTCCCCGGACCGCAGATACCAGAATATGCAGCAGCTGATCGCGGACCTGAAGCAGTCGCTGATGAATCCGGACGAGGATTTCGTGGTGCAGAATGATCCCGATATGAGGGGAGGCACGCGGACCATATCGGACAGCGACATGGAGCAGATCAAGCGCAGGACGGTTT
>OFGR01000457.1_pt1 | contig 41306 bp, 40 predicted proteins | sample 1521811 | NCBI WGS metagenome assembly OFGR01 (sample SAMEA3504098, study PRJEB24116) | mouse gut metagenome | biome: mouse gut; feature: mouse-associated habitat; material: faeces | place: Denmark | collected 2011
GGGTTCCGGCTGTGGGGGCCATAAGTTGCATGGAAAGGGTGTGAAATTATGTACAGGGTCATACTTGTGGACGATGAGCCGATTATTGTGGAAGGGCTGTCAAGAAGCGTTCCATGGGAGAAATGGAACTGCCGGGTGGTGGCAGCTGCCCACAACGGGCTGGAGGGAAAACAGGTTATTGAAAAAGAAAATCCGGATATTGTTTTTATGGACATCTGTATGCCAGAACTGGATGGCCTTGCAATGATAGCAGCTATCAATTCCCAGTTTCCGGATCTGGAGGTGTGCGTACTCACCGGATACCGGGATTTTGAATTTGCCAAAGAAGCAATTCGTCTGGGAGTGACCCGCTTTTTGCTGAAGCCCTCTAATATGGAAGAACTGGAAGAAGCCATAGAGAAGATGTGTGAAAATCTGAAAAAGAAAGGAATCACAGGAGAAGAACCGGAAAAGGTTCCGGAGGGGGACAGCGGGGAAGAGAACCTTTCGGAGGGCGGAGAAGAAAGCCCTTCCGGCAGCTTTATTGTGAAACATGCCCTTGCTTATATAGAGGAACATTATGAGCAGAAACTGACCCTGGGGGAAGTGGCGGAAAAAACCTATGTGAGCCAGTGGCATCTGAGTAAACTGCTGAACCGTCATACGGGACAGAGTTTTTCCGATATTTTAAATCATGTACGGATGGAAAAAGCCAAAGAACTGCTGAAAGATCCGGCTCTGCGTATCGGTACTATTTCCGAACAGGTAGGATTTCTGGATATGGCCCATTTTTCCAGAGTTTTCAAAAAGCAGGAGGGCGTGACAGCCAATGAATACCGGAATAAAATTCTGGGGAAGCAGAAAAACAGCAGCAGGAAAAGAAATGGAGAGAAATAAGAATATGAGGATTATCAAAGCCAGAGATTATCAGGATATGAGTCAGAAAGGAGCCGCAGTGATTGCAGCTCAGATAATTATGAAGCCGGACTGTGTGCTGGGCCTTGCCACAGGCTCCACGCCGGTGGGGATTTACGAACAGCTTGCCAAAGGTTACCGGTCAGGAGCGCTGGATTTTTCCGGGATTTCCACGGTCAATCTGGATGAATACTGCGGTCTGGACCCGCGGGACAGGCAGAGCTATTACTATTTTATGCAGGAGCACCTGTTCCGGTATGTAAATATACGTCAGAATGCAGTTTATGTTCCGGACGGCAGCAATCCGGATGAAAAAGAGGCATGTGAAAAACATGAGACAATCATCCGTGCGCTGGGCGGACTGGATCTGCAGCTTCTGGGCCTTGGAAGGAACGGCCATATCGGATTTAATGAGCCAGGGCCTGTATTTGAAAAAGAAACACACCGGGTAGCTCTGACTGAGAGCACCATTCAGGCCAACGCACGTTTTTTTGATTCCCCTTCACAGGTTCCAACCCACGCATATACCATGGGGATCGGCACTATTTTTAAGGCGAAAAAGATTCTGGTGGCAGTCAGCGGAGAAGATAAGGCCCAGGCAGCAGCGCAGGCCTTCCGGGGGCCGGTAACACCGGAAGTTCCCGCTTCCATTCTGCAGTTCCATCCGGACGTAACAGTCATCGGAGATGAGGCTGCCCTTTCTGGCATATCTGACCTGTAGGGTACCGGTTTCTGTCAGCCTTCCGGCAGAGAACGGTTTTCCACTCCCCGCTGATAGAGGAAAGCGCCGGTGGCCGAGAGGCAGACCGCTCCTGCCAGAATGGCAAGATGAATCACCGGGGAATCACCGCTGTAGAAAAGAATATCCGGTGCAAAGGTTCCCCAGAGGTTGAACAGGATGTGGAACAGGATGGACAGATAAATGCTGCCGCCTTTGAGACAGACGTAGCCGCAGAACAGGCCCACTGCAAAGGCATAAACACCCTGTATCACATTGCCATGAAAGATGCCGAATAAAAGAGCCTGAAGGGTATTTGCCAGGAAAAGGGGCATTGCCCTGACGGCGTATTTCAGCGTAACGCCCCGGAAAATCAGTTCTTCGCTGATGGGGGCAATCACAACGGAATACAGGGCCAGAAGCAGTGTGACGTCCCCGAATCCCACGCTTTTGAGCAGTTCCTCATAAGTGTAATACCAGGCAGGATTGATTACAGCCAGGATAGTTACCAGAAAAGTGGAGATATACTGCATACCGGCCATCAGGAGCACCAGGCCCGCTGCCATTGCGGGATTGATGATGGCGGAAATTTTCCGGCGGGGACGGTTTTTCGGGACAAACCGTTTCCGGTACCAGAAACCCATAATCAGTGCGGCCATCACCGCATAAGCTGCCGACAGGCCCGCCAGAAACTGGCTGTCTGAGGTCAGCTCCATGAGGAAAGCCGGACTGGAAAGCTCATTTACCAGGGAAGGGTCTTTTTGAATCATAAACAGAATTCTCACAGCCAGCCCGGCAACAGTGACAAGAAGCTGAATGCCCAGGGCCAGAAAGAACGGAAGCAGACAAAACAGGATGCTTCCGGTTTTTTTGAGTATTTTCATAATGTAATCCTTTCTTTGATGAAATATGTTTTTCTGTTATTATAGAGCTGCCGGAGGGAAAAATCAAGGCGGGGCTGACAGGAATAAGAGTTGCAGCCTCTGAGCGTATGTGCTAGAATAATACGAAAAAGAGGGTCGTTCTTCTACAGGAAACCTTGTCTTCCTGTAGAAGAACAATTAAGATGCGCAGCTCGCGGAGATGAGTTTATTGCTGCGCAATCCCCTCGCGCGCAAAGAATGCGCAGACGCATTCTTTTTAAAAAGGAGCAGGTATGGGATTATTTAACAGTAAGAAGAAAAAAGAGAATGAAACAGAAGACGTAAAACCGGAAGTCAGAAAACCGGAAATAAAGCAATATATAGAAGGAGCGGGAGAATCTATTGTGAGCCGCTCCATTCTGGAAGGCAGTTCCAGGCTGAAATGGTTTTTCCGTCAGAATAGCGGACACGGGAACGGCTGGATAGCTTTCGGAGACAGGGACACGCAGGAATATGTGGATAATCCGGACAATATGGCAGTTGTGGACTTTAATGTGCTGGCAAATCTGGAGCCGGCTGTGGTCAATGTGTTTCATATGCCCTGCGGAGCAGATCTGGAATTCAGGTCTGATGCTTCCGGTTCTTATTTTGTGGATACCAGAACCGGGGAAGAAATCAGAGAGCAGGTAAAAACGCCTTTGCAGGCAGTGTTTGAGGAAAATCTGAAATTTCTCAATAAAGAGACATATCCGGAAGACTTTTTTCAGGGGCTGTTTCAGAACAGGGGCAGAACGGAAATTTATACGGTGGGAAAGGCAGATTTTCCAACGGGAGAAATCGTTCTTGCAGACCCCATTGTATATCTGGGAAGCAAATACATGGTCACACTGGAGCAGAAAATTCCGGCGGGAAGCTACCCTGTGGAGCTTTCCATCTGTCATTCGGACAAAGTGGGGCTTCGGGTTGCGGCGGCAAGGCTTCGGGTCAGCAGCAAAACAGCAGTCCATCATGAAATTGCCATGCCAAAAGGAAACAGCAGAGAAGATCTGGGCAAACCCGGAGTATGGGCCTTTTTCGGAGTGGATGCAGGTCTGGCCTGTATTTCAGACGCGGAAGTGGCCGCGAAATACCGTGCGTTTATCACCAGATGGAAACAGGAAAATCCGGATAAAAACGAGTATTACGACTATTTTGCCGCTCTCTTCCGGAAAAGCTATGAAATGTGTCCCGGCCTTCAGCGGGAGAGCGGAGATTTCCTGCTCTGGCAGATACCGGATACGGGAGAAAAAGTAGCCATGTTTGCAAGCGGTATGGGAGACGGAATCTACAGCGGTTACTGGGGGATGGATGAGAAAGGGCAGCCTGCAGAGCTGGTGATTCCTTTCCTGAATCCGGAGTATATGTAGCCATGATTGTTCTGCAATCCATGGTATGCAGCCCATGCCCGTTGGGGCGGTATAGCATCGGGCGATATGATACCTTACAGGAAGGATAAAGAATTATGTCATTTGCACATCTTCATGTCCATACGGAGTACAGTCTTCTGGACGGCTCCAACAAGATTAACGAATATGTAGCCAGAGTGAAAGAACTGGGCATGACTGCGGCGGCCATTACGGACCATGGAGTGATGTACGGAGTCATTGATTTTTACCGGGCGGCGCTGGAAGCAGGTATCCGGCCCATTCTGGGATGTGAAATCTATGTGGCTCCCGGTTCCCGGTTTGACCGGGAGAAAGTGGAAGGGGAGGACCGGTATTTCCACCTGGTTCTTCTGGCTGAGAATAATCAGGGGTACAGCAATCTGATGAAAATTGTGTCCAGAGGTTTCACGGAAGGTTATTATTACAGGCCCAGGGTGGACCGGGAGGTACTGGAGCAGTACCATGAGGGGCTTATTGTGCTGAGCGCCTGTCTGGCGGGGGAGGTGCAGAAACTCCTGTCCAGAGGCACTTATGAAGAAGCCAGAGAAGCGGCCCTCTGGCATGAAAAAACCTTCGGACATGACAATTATTTTCTGGAACTTCAGGACCATGGCCTGCCGGAACAGCGCAATGTCAATCAGCAGCTCTTAAGGCTGAGTCAGGAGACAGGCATTCCGCTGGTGGTTACCAATGATGTTCATTATACCTATGAGAGCGACGTGGATTCCCACGATATCCTTCTGTGTATTCAGACCGGAAAAAAACTGTCAGACGAGAACAGGATGCGCTATGAAGGGGGGCAGTTTTTCGTTAAGTCGGAAGAACAGATGGCCCGGCTGTTTCCCTATGCAATGGAAGCGCTGGAAAATACACAGAAAATTGCCGACCGCTGTAAGGTGGAAATTGAATTCGGCGTCACCAAACTGCCGAAATTCGATGTGCCGAAAGGATATACCTCCTGGGAATATCTTAAGAAGCTGTGTTTTGAAGGGCTGGAGGGCAGATATCCGGTAAGGGACGGCAGAGTTTCCATTCCCGGAAAAGGAGATATCCTGCTGGATGAAATCAAAAAGCAGCTCCGGTATGAACTGGATATTATCAGGCAGATGGGATATGTGGATTATTTTCTGATTGTATGGGATTTTATCCGTTTTGCCAGAGAAAACGGGATTGCAGTAGGGCCGGGACGTGGAAGCGCTGCTGGCTCTCTGGTCTCCTATACCCTGAAAATTACCAATATCGACCCTCTGCGCTATAACCTGATTTTTGAACGTTTCCTGAATCCGGAGCGTGTCACCATGCCGGATATTGATATTGATTTCTGTGTGGAGCGCAGACAGGAAGTGATTGACTATGTAAGCGGGAAATACGGCAAGGACCGGGTGGTGCAGATTGTCACCTTCGGTACCATGGCGGCCAGAGGTGTCATCCGGGATGTGGGAAGAGTAATGGACCAGCCTTATGCCTTTGTGGACAGTATCGCAAAGCAGATTCCCACGGAACTGGGGATTACCATTGGCAAGGCTATGGAGAAAAACCGGGAGCTACGTGTTCTCTATGAAAGCGATGAAAATGTAAAGCGGATTATCGACATGTCCAGACGTCTGGAAGGTCTGCCCCGGCATACCTCCATGCACGCGGCGGGAGTGGTGATCAGTTCCAGGGAAATTGACGAATTTGTACCTCTTTCCAGAGGAAGTGACGGAGCTGTTACCACTCAGTTTACCATGACTACTCTGGAAGAACTGGGACTTCTGAAAATGGATTTTCTGGGGCTGCGCAACCTGACCGTTCTGCAGGAAGCGGTAAACCTGATTCAGGAAAGCAGAAATATCAGCCTTGATATTGACAATATTGACTTTGCGGACAAAAACGTGCTGGAGGCTCTGGGAACGGGGAAAAATGAAGGAGTGTTCCAGTTAGAAAGCGCCGGGATGAAAAACTTTATGAAGGAGTTAAAGCCCAGAAGCCTGGAGGATATTATTGCGGGAATCTCCCTGTACCGTCCGGGCCCCATGGATTTTATTCCCGCTTATATCCGGGGGAAAAACAATCCTGATTCCGTAACTTATGACTGTCCGCAGCTTGAACCCATTCTGGCGCCCACTTACGGCTGTATCGTGTATCAGGAACAGGTGATGCAGATTGTCCGGGATCTGGCAGGATACACCCTGGGCCGCAGCGACCTGGTACGCCGGGCCATGTCCAAGAAAAAAGCCTCTGTGATGGAAAAGGAGCGGAAGAATTTCGTATACGGCAATCCGGAAGAAGGAGTTCCGGGCTGTATCAGCAACGGAATTGACGAAAAAACAGCCAATAAAATATATGACGACATGACAGATTTTGCAAAATATGCCTTTAACAAATCTCATGCGGCAGCCTATGCAGTGGTGGCTTATCAGACTGCATATCTGAAATATTACTATCCCCTGGAGTATATGGCTGCCCTGATGAGTTCCGTAATGGGACATATCGGCAAGATTTCCGAATATATTTTTACCTGCCGGCAGATGGGGATTCAGGTGCTCTCACCCAGCGTCAACGAAGGAGAGAGTGATTTTTCCGTAGCCGGCAGTCAGGCCATACGCTATGGTCTTTCCGCCATTAAAAGCGTCAACCACGCTTTTATCAAAAATCTCTGTCAGGAGCGGAAAGAGCGGGGAAGATTTACCAGCCTGAAGGATTTCCTCACCCGTATGGCAGATCAGGAAATCAATAAACGGGTGGTGGAAAATCTGATAAAGGCAGGCGCCCTGGACAATCTGGGAGCCACCAGAAAACAGAGCATGATGGCCTATGCCGGAATGATGGACGCCATTGCCCAGGATAAGAAAAATACCATGGCTGGCCAGATGACATTGTTTGACCTGGCAGGAGAAGAAGAAAAAGCAGAATTTGAAGTGAAGCTCCCGGATGTGGGAGAGTATGCCAGAGAAACTTATCTGGGGTTTGAAAAAGAGGTGCTGGGTATCTACATCAGCGGCCATCCGCTGGAAGAATATGAAGAAAAATGGAAAAAAAATATAACCAGAGTGACTACGGATTTTATACTGGAAGAAGAGAGCGGCCAGACCAGGGTGCGGGACGGGGAATCTGCCATGGTGGGAGGAATGATTGTGGATAAAACGGTGAAATACACCAAGAATAACCAGACCATGGCCTTTATTACACTGGAAGATCTGGTGGGAAATCTGGAAATCATTGTGTTTCCCAAAGTGTATGAAAAAAACAGCCGGCTGCTGAATCTGGATGAAAAAGTATTTGTAAAGGGACGTGCAGTGACGGAGGAAGAAAAGAATGGAAAGCTGATCTGCGATAAAATCTATTCCTTTGACGATACCAGAAAAGAACTCTGGCTCCAGTTTCCCTCCAGGGATTCCTACAACCGGAAAGAAGAAGAACTCCTTCGTCTGTTAGAATCCGGAGACGGGAATGACCCGGTGGTGATTTACATTGCAGATGAAAAACTGATGAAACGCCTGCCGCCGAACCGGAATATCGGCATTTTACCGGAAATTGTCAACAGATTAACTAACTTTTTGGGAGAAAATAATGTAAAAGTTGTAGAAAAGAGCATTGAAAATCATGGAAAAAGAGATTAGAATGTAAGAGATTAGACAATCAGGACAGGAAAACAGGAGGGACGGTTATGGCAAAAGAAGTTCAGACAATTGGCGTGCTTACCAGCGGCGGTGATGCGCCGGGTATGAATGCTGCAATCCGTGCGGTAGTGCGTCAGGGCCTTGCACGGGGCAGAAAAGTAAAGGGAATTAAACGAGGATATGCCGGGCTGCTTCAGGGTGAAATTGTGGATATGGAAGCAAAAGGCGTTTCAGATACGATTCAGCGGGGCGGTACTATTCTGCAGACTGCAAGGTGCAGCGAATTTAGGACTCCGGAGGGACAGGCGCTGGGTGCGGAAATGTGCCGCAGGCACGAAATTGACGGAGTTATTGTAATTGGCGGCGACGGTTCCTTTAAGGGAGCTCAGAAACTGGCTGCTCTTGGAATTAATACCGTGGCAATTCCCGGAACCATTGATTTGGACATTGCATGTACGGAATACACCATTGGATTTGACACAGCAGTGAATACAGCCATGGATGCCATTGACAAGGTACGTGATACATCCACTTCCCATGAGCGCTGCTCTATCATAGAAGTTATGGGACGCGGAGCAGGCTATATTGCACTCTGGTGCGGCATCGCCAACGGTGCGGAGGATATCCTCCTGCCGGAAAAATATGATTATGACGAGCAGAAACTGGTAAATAATATTATTGCCAACCGGAAACGGGGAAAGAAACATCACATTATTATAAATGCAGAGGGAATCGGACATTCCGCAAGCATGGCAAAGAGAATCGAGGCAGCTACCGGCCTTGAGACAAGAGCAACCATTCTGGGCCACATGCAGCGCGGCGGAAGCCCTACCTGTAAAGACCGTGTTTATGCATCCACCATGGGAGCCTATGCGGTGGATTTACTCTGTGAAGGAAAATCCAACCGGGTGGTGGGATACCGTCACGGTGATTTTGTGGACTTTGATATTGACGAAGCGCTGGCCATGGAGAAACAGCTTCCGGAATATCAGTTTGAAGTCTGCAGAAATCTGAGTGTTTAGAAGAATTGGAGCGCATATGATTACAAGTTCCGGAAACAGACAGATGAAACAGATCTTACAGTTGAATAAAAAGTCAAAAACCCGCTATGAACAGCGGGTTTTTGTGGCGGAAGGAATGAAAATGTGTCTGGAAGCCCCCGGAGAATCCATTGAGGCCATGTATGTCTCCGAGTCTTTTCTGGAGGATTCGGAAAAGTGCCGGAAGATTCAGGGATATGATTATGAAGTGGTGTCAGACCGGGTATTTCAGGCTGTCAGTGATACCAAAACCCCCCAGGGGATTCTGTGTGTGATAAAAATGCCGGAGTACAGTCTGAATGATTTGCTGGGGAAAGACAGGAAGGGACATCTGTTAATCCTTGATACCATTCAGGATCCAGGAAACCTGGGTACCATGATACGCACCGGGGAAGCTGCGGGAATTACAGGAATTGTCATGAATCAGACTACCGTGGACCTGTTCCATCCCAAAACCATCCGCGCCACCATGGGAGCTTTGTACCGGGTGCCCTTTTACATTACTCCGGATCTGCCCGAAACACTCCGGGACCTGAAACAGAGAGGAGTTACCCTGTACGGAGCCCATCTGGAAGGGGCCGTATCCTACGAAGAACCGGATTACAGGGGACATACAGGGTTTTTGATTGGAAATGAGGGAAATGGATTAAGTCCTGAGATTGCAGAACTGGCAGATATTCGGATTCGGATTCCCATGGAAGGACGGACAGAATCCCTGAATGCGGCAGTGGCCGCAGCGCTGCTGATGTATGAAGTCAGCCGGCAGAGAAAGTAAAAACAACGTGGTTCCACATCATCTGGCTTTTATCTTCTCTGCCGGACAGGTGACAGAAGGTAAAAGCATTTTCTCTGGCAGACCGGCTTATTCTTCAATCACATGGATTTCCAGAAAATCAAATGAAATTTCTTCCAGAAAATTATCCTGATAAAAGCGGGCTTTGCCCTGGCGTTTGAATTCGGATATGGTGGAGTCCAGCCAGATTGGCTGGCTTAGGTCAAACTCATAGCAGACCTGAGCCAGTGCATGAAAAATTTTGTGGGTACGGGTATCGCTGCTATCGTCTGTAATCACCGTATCCCGGAGCAGACGGTTATCCCTGAATAATTTAAACCAGATACGCATGGCAGTGTTCCTTTCTTTCGGGAACCTTTGGATTCCCGGTATATTTGATATATCCGGATAACCTCAGAGAGGCCTTTGGGTCTGAAAGGAATACCGGATATGGAAAAGACCAGAAGTTCTGCCGAAACAGAACCCTGGTCTAAAAGAGAGTGGGCAAATTCATTCATAATGCAGCAGTCAGTCATTTTCTTCCATATGGAAATCCTGCCGCATTAACAAAAAGTATGCAACGACGGTTGATTAGTTGTCCCCGTTGCAGTTCATATCTGTAATACTGCAGGTGGTATCGTCTTTGTCGCTGTTACAGTTCATATCTGTGATGCTGCAGGTAGTGTCATCGTTGTTGCCGTTGCAGTTCATGTCTGTAATACTGCAGGTGGTATCGTCATCTGAAGTCACACCGTTCATGTTAGAAATATTTAAGTTTTCTTTCTCCATAGTTTCCCTCCTGAACCGAATATAAAAAATGTAATTGCGTCTTATCTGTGACTGTATTATAACGTTAATTGACAGGGATTGCAAGGCAAAAAAGTTGGAAATGACGGAATAGACAGGGTTTTTTGACACTTGAAATGAACTGTATGAGGGGAGAGAGCAATATTCCGGAAAGCTCATTTCCGATTTGAGAAAATATTAGTTGCTTTTACGGATTTTCAAAGATATAATAAAGTGCAGGTGGTTTACCGTTGCAGGTATCAATGCAACAGGAACGCTTATAAAATGAACGGATGGATGAGAGAAAGGAGTTTTATAATGGAAAATATGATTAATAAACAGGTGGAGGAATTTCAGGTATCCGCATTCTGCAAAGGGGAATTTCTGGACGTGACACAGGAAGATCTGAAAGGACACTGGTCCATACTGTTTTTCTATCCCGCTGATTTTACCTTTGTATGTCCTACGGAACTGGGAGATCTGGCAGACCATTACGAGGAATTCAAAGAAGAGGGATGTGAGATTTATTCCGTATCAGAAGATACCCATTTTGTACATAAAGCATGGGCGGATGCGTCCGATACCATCAAAAAGATTCAGTATGTGATGCTGGGAGATCCGGCAGGTGTTCTCGCGAAACAGTTTGGCGTTCTGGTGGAAGAACTGGGACAGGCCCTGAGAGGAACCTTTATTCTGAACCCCAGAGGAGAAGTGAAAGCATATGAGATTCACGATATGGGAATCGGGAGAAATGCAGAGGAGCTGCTTCGTAAACTGCGGGCAGCGAAATTTGTGGAAGAACATGGCGATCAGGTATGTCCGGCAAAATGGCAGCCGGGGGAGGAGACCTTAAGCCCAAGCCTTGATCTGGTTGGAATGCTGTAGGAGGGGCGGAATGATTAATATCGAAAAAATATCTCCCAGAAGCGAACTTATCACCGAAGAACTGGAAGGCCAGCTGAATACCGTACTGGGAAAACTCACAGGGGGAGTATGTATGGTATGCGTGATAAATCCGGAAGAAAAGGCTTCTGTGGAAATGGCGGAACTGGTACGTCACATGACAGGATTGTCGGATAAACTTTCCTGCCGCTTTTATGACCGGGAAGAGGCTGAAAAAGAACTGCCTGAACTGGACGCTTCGCTGCTGCCTGTTACAGCGCTCTATAAAAATGACAGGTATACAGGAGTAGCATACCATGGAGTTACCGGCGGCAAGGAGATGAATTCTCTGGTGTTCGGCATTTACAATACTGCAGGTCCGGGACAGGAGATTAACGGACGCATGCAGAAGAAGCTGCAGAAACTGGAAGAACGGGTGGATATCAAAATATTTGTATCTCTTTCCTGTCATCATTGTGCACAGCAGGTAATTACCTGTCAGAAAATAGCCTCCGAGTCAGAAGTGACAGAGGCCAGGATGATTGACGCCAGACTGTATCCGGAGCTTGCAGAAAAATATCATATTGAACGGATTCCCATGACCATTGTAAATGACAGTGAGGTGCTGATGGGAACAAAAACCATAGAAGAAATGTATCAGGTAATGAAAAAGTGTAAAAAACAGAAATAGCCATTGGACAAAATAACCAAAATGTCAGAATAAAATTTGACAGTATTGGCCATAATTTTATTTTTTTCGAAAGTTTGCTTGAATTTCTCCGTTAAAAATGCTAACATAATAGCACGAGATAGAAGTAAACAGATGCCTGGAGAGTGGAGAGTAAGGTTATGACAGCAGAAATGTTGCTTATTAGCTTTACTCTTTTTTTCTTTCAAAAAATTAAGGAGGTGAAGGTTCAGTACATAAAATGGAACGTGAACTGGCTGAAACTGGTATGGGAGGCTTATGGAACAGAAATTTTATGATGCGATGACGGACAGTCCCGTTGTTGCGGCGGTGAAGAATTTTGAGGGAATTGAACAGTGTTTGAAATCTGATGTAAAAATCGTATTTATTCTGTTCGGAGATATGTGTAATATCGGTGAAATTGTGGCACGAATGAAACGGGCGGACAAAATAGCCCTGGTGCACCTGGATTTGATTGAAGGACTCAGTGCTCATGAGATTGCGGTGGATTATATTAGAAAAAACACAGAAGCAGATGGAATTATTTCAACCAGGATGAATATGATTAATCGTGCAAAAGAGTTGTCCATGTATACGGTTTATCGAATCTTCGTACTGGATTCCAGAGCTTATCAGAGTATAGAAAAGCAGAAGAAACAAATCCGGGCGGATTTTATTGAAATCCTGCCGGGAGTCATGCCGAAAATTATACGGAAGATCAATAAACTTAGTTCTCAGGCTGTCATTGCCGGCGGACTGATCAGTGACAGGGAAGATGTAATTGATGCACTGAATGCCGGGGCAATTTCAGTTTCAACCACCAACCAGGATATATGGTTTATGTAAGGAGGAGAAAGAGAGATGGGTAATACAAAAAGAAAGATTGCAGACGGGTTACAGGAGATGCTTCATGAAAAGCCTCTGAGGAAGATTACCGTTCAGGATATCATGGACTGCAAAAATATGAAACGCCAGAGTTTCTATTATCATTTCCAGGATATCTACGGAGTCATCGAGTGGCTTTATAATGAAGACTTTGTAAAACAGGTTGCATATGACGAGAATGAGGCATTTGAGGACTGGATTTGCAAGGTTGTAAGAATCATCAGGGAAAATCGTTTCTTCTATAAGAAAGTGCTGGAGAATATCAGCAGAGAACGACTGATGGAGCGGCTGTTTCCGGTGGTGGACGAACAGCTCAGAGGCCGGTTCTGGTCAGAGAAAAACGGGAACTATCTGGTGGAAAGTTTTATTGTGAAATCTGTCTGTCATTTTGTACTGGACTGTGTGGCCATGAAGAAAGGACCAGGAGAGGAAGAAGTGCTTGCGGCGGTGGAAAATATCAGAGCCATGCTGCATCACCCGACAAATAATATTTTGGTACTTCCTACAACAAAAAGCAGTATGACAGCATAGAGTTTCGGCAGAAACACCGTGTATTGGGACGGAAGAACAATAAATTTCAATAAATTGTACAAATAAGAATATGTGTCTAATGACAAAAAGTATTTAAAAAGCTATAATAACATTATCAAGTCAAAACGGAGGAGGATTTTACAAATGGCAAAATATGTTATGGCGCTGGACGCCGGCACAACAAGTAACAGATGTATTCTTTTTAACGAAAAAGGTGAAATGTGCAGTGTAGCTCAGAAAGAGTTCACACAGTATTTTCCGAAACCAGGCTGGGTAGAGCATGATGCTAACGAGATCTGGTCTACACAGTTAGGTGTTGCAGTAGAAGCAATGCAGAAGATTGGGGCTTCCGCAGATGACATCGCTGCAATCGGTATCACAAACCAGCGTGAAACCACTATCGTGTGGGATAAGAATACAGGCGAACCAGTGTATCATGCAATTGTATGGCAGTGCCGCAGAACTTCTGAATACTGTGATTCTCTGAAGGATAAGGGTCTGGAAGATTCCTTCCGTCAGAAAACCGGTCTGGTAATCGACGCATACTTCTCAGGAACAAAATTAAAATGGATTCTTGACAATGTAGAAGGCGTAAGAGAAAGAGCAGAAAAAGGAGAACTTCTCTTTGGTACCGTTGAGACATGGTTAATCTGGAAACTTACAAAGGGCGCAGCTCATGTAACAGATTACTCCAATGCAGCACGTACCATGCTGTTCAATATCAATGACCTGAAATGGGATGAGGAAATTCTGAAAGAGCTGAACATTCCGGCAAGTATGCTTCCTGAAGCAAAACCTTCAAGCTGCGTATACGGAGAAGCAGATCCGGCTTTCTTTGGTGGAAAGATTCCGGTCAGCGGAGCAGCAGGAGACCAGCAGGCAGCATTATTTGGACAGACATGTTTCACAGCAGGCGAAGCAAAGAATACATATGGAACCGGATGCTTCCTGTTAATGAACACCGGAGAAAAACCGGTATTCTCCAAGAATGGTCTGGTTACAACAATTGCATGGGGTATTGACGGAAAAGTTAATTACGCATTAGAAGGTTCTATTTTCGTGGCTGGTGCTGCAATCCAGTGGTTGCGTGATGAGTTAAGAGTCATCGACAGCGCTCCGGATTCCGAGTACATGGCTAAGAAAGTAAAAGACACCAATGGATGTTATGTAGTACCTGCATTCACAGGACTTGGTGCTCCTCACTGGGATCAGTATGCAAGAGGAACGATTGTAGGAATTACCCGTGGTGTTAATAAATATCACATCATCCGCGCAACACTGGAGTCTCTGGCATATCAGGTAAATGACGTTCTGCAGGCAATCAAAGCAGATTCCGGCATCGAACTGAGCGCTCTGAAGGTTGACGGTGGTGCAAGTGCCAACGACTTCTTAATGCAGACACAGGCAGACATTATCGACGCTCCGGTTAACCGTCCTTCCTGCGTAGAGACAACCGCTATGGGTGCTGCTTATCTGGCAGGTCTTGCAGTTGGCTACTGGGCAAGCAAAGAAGACGTTATTAAGAACTGGGCAATTGACCAGACTTTCAAACCTCAGATTTCTGCAGAAGAGAGAAAAGAGAAAGTAGAAGGCTGGAACAAGGCTGTAAAATATTCTTATGGCTGGGCAAAAGAAGACTAGAAGACAAAAGTAGATTGAAGGCAGAAAGGGGAACACGAAATGTTACCATATATAGCAGAATTTGTAGGAACAATGATGTTGATCATGTTAGGTGATGGCGTAGTTGCTAACGTAACTCTGAACAAATCCGGAATGAAGGGCGCAGGCTCTATCCAGATTACCATTGCCTGGGGTCTTGCAGTTATGATACCGGCATTCATTTTTGGTGCTGCATCCGGCGCAAGTTTCAACCCCGCTTTAACTCTGGCATTAGCAGTAGACGGCAGCTTTGCATGGGATCTGGTGCCTGGTTATATTGTGGCACAGTTCGCAGGTGCATTTGTAGGCGCGATTATCGTATGGATTGCTTTCAAAGGCCAGTTCGATGCAACGGATGATCCGGGAACCAAACTTGGTGTATTCTCCTGTGGACCATCTATTCCGAACCTTCCAATGAACATTCTTGCAGAAGCAGTTGCAACTTTCGTACTGGTATTTGCAATCAAAGGCCTTCCGGCAGAAGCTCCTGCTGGTGTAGGTAACCTGTTAGTATTCGGAATCATCGTTTCCTGCGGTATGTCCTTTGGTGGATTAACAGGATACGCTATGAACCCGGCCCGTGACCTTGGACCTCGTCTGGCACATACAATCCTTCCGATCAGCGGAAAAGGAAGCTCTAACTGGGGATATGGAATCGTTACATTAGTTGGACCGATCATCGGCGCTCTGCTGGCAGTTGGTCTGTATGGAATCATTCCATGGTAAAATAATGACTCGAATGTTATAATTATCGTGTAAAGCACTGATATGTGAAATATGGCATTGCAGAGATAACAGAGAGGCAATGATTACATTCCCCGGAATGGGGAGTGTGATTGTTGCTTTTCCTGTATCAGAAACTGGTTTGTATTTTAAATATGTAAATTAACTGCCCTGAACCTCCGGCTTATGGCAGTAAAAAATAAATAAGAAAGAGTGAGAAAAGGATAGGTGAACAATATGTATGATGTAGTAATTATTGGAGCAGGCGTATCAGGAAGTGCTTCCGCAAGAGAACTTTCCAGATACAAACTGAATGTCTGTGTAGTGGAAAAGGAAGAAGACGTATGCTGTGGAACATCCAAGGCAAACAGTGCAATTGTACATGCCGGATTTGACGCAGAAGCAGGTTCCCTTATGGCGAAGCTGAATGTGGAAGGTAACCAGATGATGGAAGCTCTTTCCAAAGAACTGGATTTCCACTATAAGAATAACGGTTCTCTGGTTGTATGTATTAACGAGGAAGAAAAACCCAATCTGCAGGCGCTGTATGACAGAGGTGTGGAGAACGGTGTCAAAGATTTGCGCATTATTGACAGAGAAGAACTCGTAAAGCTGGAGCCCAATATTGCAGACGAGGCAGTAGCAGCACTGTATGCACCTACCGGCGGAATTGTCTGCCCCTTTGGAATGAACATTGCATTTGCTGAAAATGCTGCAACCAACGGCGTGGAGTTCAAATTTGATACAGAAGTTACTGACCTGGAGAAAAAAGGTGACAACTGGGTAGTTAAGACCAGCCAGGGTGAAATTGAAACCAGATACGTTGTTAATGCGGCAGGTGTTTATGCGGATAAATTCCACAACATGGTAAGCGACAAAAAATTACATATCACACCGAGACGTGGAGATTACTGTCTGTTAGACCGCTCTACCGAAGGATTTGTAACACATACTATTTTCCAGCTTCCAGGTAAATATGGAAAAGGCGTTCTGGTATCTCCTACCGTTCACGGCAATACTTTAGTAGGACCTACTGCAATTGATATTGAGAACAGAGAAGGAACCAATACCACACAGGAAGGTATTGACGAACTGATTAACAAGGCAGGAACTACTGTAAAAGGTCTTCCGATCCGTCAGGTAATCACCTCATTTGCAGGACTCCGTGCACATGAAGACGGACATGAGTTCTACATCGGCGAGCTGGAAGAAGCAAAAGGATTCATTGACTGTGCAGGTATCGAGTCTCCTGGACTGACCAGTGCTCCGGCAATTGGAAAAATGGTAGCAAATATTATCAAAGATCTGACAAATGCAGAAGAGAATCCTGACTTTAACGGAACCAGAAAAGGAATCCTGGATCCCAAGACCCTGACCAATGAAGAACGGGCGGCTCTGATTAAGGAAAATCCCGCATATGGAAATATTATCTGCAGATGTGAGATGATTACAGAAGGCGAAATTATCGACGCAATCAAACGTCCTCTGGGCGCAAAATCCCTGGACGGTGTAAAACGTCGTACCAGAGCCGGAATGGGACGCTGTCAGGCAGGTTTCTGTTCTCCGAGAACCATCGAGATTCTTTCCAGAGAACGCGGAGTAGACCCATCCGAAATTACAAAAGCAGGTGGAGAATCCAAGATTATTGTAGGAATTAATAAAGACAGAATATAGTTGGTTACGAATCAGGAGGGAAAAAAATGTTAAATTATGATATTGTTATTGTAGGAGGCGGCCCTGCAGGACTTGCAGCAGCCGTATCAGCAAAAAGAAATGGAGTAGAATCTATTTTAGTACTGGAAAGAGATAAAGAACTGGGTGGTATCCTGAATCAGTGTATCCATAACGGATTCGGACTTCATACATTTAAAGAAGAGCTGACAGGCCCGGAATACGCAGGAAGATTTATTGATCAGTTAAAAGACGAAAAGATTGAATATAAATTAAATACCATGGTTATGGATATTGCACCCAACAAGGTTGTAACTGCCATGAACCGTGAAGATGGTATGTTTGAAATCCAGGCAAAAGCAATTGTACTTGCCATGGGCTGCAGAGAGCGTTCCAGAGGCGCATTAAACATTCCCGGATATCGTCCGGCAGGTATCTATTCTGCAGGTACTGCACAGCGTCTTGTAAACATGGAAGGCTATATGCCGGGACGTGAAGTAGTAATTCTCGGCTCCGGTGATATCGGACTGATTATGGCAAGAAGAATGACACTGGAAGGTGCAAAAGTTAAAGTGGTAGCTGAGTTAATGCCTTACTCCGGCGGATTGAAGAGAAATATTGTACAGTGTCTGGATGACTACGGAATTCCGCTGAAATTAAGCCATACTGTTGTAGATATCGAAGGTAAGGAAAGAGTGGAAGCGATTACCATCGCAGAAGTAGGACCGGACAGAAGACCGGTTCCCGGAACAGAAGAGCGTTACACCTGCGATACCCTGCTGTTATCCTGCGGATTGATTCCGGAAAATGAGCTTTCCAGAAGTCTGAATGTTGAAATGAGCCCGATTACATCCGGACCATTGGTAAATGAATGTCTGGAAACCAATGTGGAAGGTGTATTTGCATGCGGTAATGTACTTCATGTACATGACCTGGTAGACTTTGTTTCCGAGGAAGCATCCGCTGCCGGAAAACATGCGGCTGAATATGTGCTGAACGGAGCAAAACATAAAGATACCAGCGCAAAGGATATTCCGATTGTTGCGGTAGAAGGCGCACGTTACACCGTACCAAAGACCATCAATCCGGATAGAATGGATGAGAAACATACGGTGCGTTTCCGTGTGGGCGATGTATATAAGAACTGCTATGTATCCGTATATCTGAATGATGAGCGTATTATTCACAAAAAACGTCCGGTTGTAGCACCTGGAGAGATGGAAGAAGTTGTACTGAAAAAAGAAGAATTAGCAGCATTTTCAAATCTGTCTCAGATTACCGTAAAGATTGAGGAGGCGTAAAACTATGGAAACAAGAGAATTAATTTGTATCGGATGCCCCATGGGCTGCCCGTTGAAAGTGGAAATGAACAATGGTGAAGTGGTAAGCGTTACCGGCAATACCTGCAAACGCGGTGATGACTATGCCAGAAAAGAAGTAACCAATCCCACCAGAATCGTTACAAGTTCTGTGATTGTAGAAGGCGGAAGCCTTGCAGCAGTATCTGTAAAAACCAAAGAAGATATTCCGAAAGGAAAAATCTTTGATATTATGAAAGACCTGAAAGGTGTAAAAGTTCAGGCGCCGGTACATATCGGGGATGTGATTGTAAGCGACGTGGCAGGCACAGGCGTAGATATTATCGCAACCAAAAACGTATTATAAGTAAGCCTATCCTAAATTTCAAAATCTTTCACCGCTGTGCGGTAAAGAATATCCCCCTGCAGCATATAATGTAGCAGGGGGATTATTATGCGTTTATGTGAATTAAAAGAAAAAGAAGTTATTAATATCTCCAACTGCAGATGTCTGGGGTTTGTGGTGGATTTGGATATTGACCCCTGCAATGGATGTATTCTGGCGCTGATTATTCCAGGCTGCGGAAGAATATGGGGGCTGTTCGGCAGAGAGAGTGAAATTATAATTCCCTGGAGCCAGGTAGTCAAAATCGGGCCGGATATTATTCTGGTGGAGATTCCGGATCCTCCTCCGCCCAGGTGAATTCCGGGACCGGAAAGTTTCGGGAAATGATATTGACAGAAGAAAAAAAGAATAATATACTGAAAGAAAACTATGCGGTTTTTGTGTACAGATTTGGGAGGGGTTTCATGAAATGTCCGTTTTGCAGCAGTGATAATACACGGGTGATTGATTCAAGGCCCGCGGATGACAATAATTCCATTCGCAGGAGAAGGCTCTGTGACGACTGTGGGAAGCGTTTTACAACTTATGAAAAAGTTGAAACGATTCCCCTGATTGTCATTAAAAAAGATAATAACAGGGAGCAGTATGAACGGACGAAGGTGGAAGCCGGGATTCTGCGGGCGTGCCACAAACGTCCGGTGCCTGTAAATATGATAAACCAGCTGGTAGATACGGTGGAAGTAGATATTTTCAACCGGGAAGAAAAGGAAATCTCCAGTTCGGAAATCGGAGAAATTGTCATGAACAGACTGCAGGAACTGGATCCGGTGGCTTATGTGAGGTTTGCTTCCGTATATCGGGAATTTAAAGATGTCAATACCTTTATGGACGAGCTTAAGAAGATACTGGACAAGTAAGGTGTGATTTGAAGATTGCAGAGTTCAGGAGAATGGCAGAATGTTGAAAAAATTTTATCCGAATGAATATTTGGATTCCGCGTATCAGATAGAATTTGAGCGTTTGTATCAGGAAGGATATCGGGGAATTATTTTTGATGTGGACAATACGCTGGTACCCCATGGGGCGCCGGCAGATGAGCGGGCGAAAAAGCTCTTTGCTCATCTGAAAAAGCTGGGCTATCAGTGCTGTCTTCTGTCCAATAATAAAGAACCCAGAGTGAAAATGTTTAATGACCAGGTGCAGGTGCAGTATATTTTTAAGGCAGGAAAACCCAAAGTTTCCGGGTATGAGCGGGCCATGGAACTGATGGGAACCCACAGAACAAACACGCTTTTTGTGGGAGATCAGATTTTTACGGATGTATATGGGGCCAACCGGGCAGGAATCCGGACGATTCTCACCAGACCCATTCATCCGAAAGAAGAAATTCAGATTGTACTGAAACGATATCTGGAAAAGATTGTACTGTTTTTTTACCACAGAAGCCATAAAAGGAAAAAGCAGGAAATATAATAAAGATCATTTTGACAGAAACTGTTGAACAGCTTGTTAAGAACCAGGGAGGAGTAACGTGAAGATAGCGATTGGAAATGATCACGCGGCAGTAGATTTGAAAAGAGAAATTGCCAGGTATGTGGAAAGTCTGGGCTATGAAGTAATTAATTTTGGGACGGATAACAATGAGAGCTGCGATTATCCCATATATGGTGAAAAAGTGGGACAGGCAGTGGCAGAAGGACAGGCGGACTGCGGGATTTTGATTTGCGGAACGGGAGTGGGAGTCTCTCTGGCTGCAAACAAGGTGAAAGGAATCCGCTGCGGTGTCTGCTCTGACACCACAACAGCCCGTTTGATTAAAGAACATAACAATGCAAATGTAATTGCTTTTGGGGCAAGAATCGTAGGCGCGGAAAAGGCGAAAGATATTGTAAAAGCCTATCTGGAAGCGGAATTTCAGGGCGGAAGGCACCAGTCCAGAGTGGATATGCTGAGCAGAATGGAAGAATCCTGGAGCCGGAGCGAATAAGGCTTTCCTGCGGCAGCCCGTCATTTTCCCGGTGGTCCCGGAAAAAAAGGTTGAAAAATCTGCCATTATAGGATAGAATAGTAACGAATACAGGGGCGGAATGGGCCCAAGTGTAGTTTAAGGAGGAAATTCGGATGATTTCAGCAGGAGATTTCAGAAATGGTATTACGATTGAATTAGATAATAACATTTACCAGATTATTGAGTTTCAGCATGTAAAACCAGGAAAAGGCGCAGCCTTTGTCAGAACGAAACTGAAAAATATTAAGAACGGTGGAGTAGTGGAGAAAACATTTCGTCCTACGGAGAAATGTCCCCAGGCAAGGATTGACAGGGCGGACATGCAGTATTTATATTCAGACGGAGATCTGTTCCATTTTATGGACGTGGAAACATATGAACAGATCGCTCTGGACGCGGATGCAATCGGGGATGCGCTGAAGTTTGTAAAAGAAAATGAAATGGTAAAAATGTGTTCTCACAACGGCAGCGTATTTGCAGTAGAACCGCCTCTGTTCGTAGAATTGAAAATTACAGAGACAGAGCCTGGTTTCAAAGGTGATACCGCAACCGGCGCAACCAAGCCGGCAGTTGTGGAAACAGGTGCAACCGTATATGTTCCGCTGTTTGTGGAACAGGAAGACGTAATTAAAATTGATACAAGAACCGGCGAATATCTGTCCAGAGTATAGTGAAACTGCTACTTTGTGACATGTATCCCATCCGGTAAAAGGCTCAGGTTCCTTATTCGTGAGGAGCCTGAGCCTTTTTTTCGGAAAGCATCCGAATAGAAAGGGAGTATTCCGAAGGCGTCATGCCGGTTATTTTTTTAAACTGCCGGGAAAAATAATGAATAGAGGCATAACCCAGAGAATCAGCAATCTGGGTGAAATTCATGTTCTGTTCCCGAATCATTTCTTTGGCCCGTCCGATTTTCATGCGGGAGAAATATTCAATGATACCGCTGCCGCAGCTGCTGTGGAACAGCTTCTGGAGCTGAGAAGTACCAATCAGATTGTCCCGGCAGATTTGTTCCAGAGTGAGACTCTGAGAAATACGGGCTTCCATATAGGCATGAATGTGGCGGAAAGTCTCGTCATCCTGTTTTAATTTTACAGATCTGGCAGGATGGGTATCCGGGGAGGATGCGATGCCTTTTCGGTAGAGGGAGATCAGGAAATGTTCCAGAGAAATCTGTATAAGCTGTTCTGCTCCGGGACGTTGTTTGGGATTGCCGGAAAGCTGGCAGGTATATGGATTATCCAGGGGAGTCAGAAATGCATCGCCGGCTTCCGAAATGACAGCTGCAAGCAGACTTCGTTCCAGTTCTCCCAGGGGAAGAATTTTATCTTCAAAAAACTGCATGGCCGGCGAAGGGCACACAAAGGAGACCACTACCAGATTTGGAGCAATAACCCCGTTTGTGGCCACGGAATGAAACTGACCGGGTTTGTGGAAAATAATACTGCCTTTCTTCAGGATGTGGGTAGTCTGGTCGGCAGTGACGGTGATTTCTCCCTTGTCCACACAGAGAAATTCCCAGAAATCATGGGATTCACCTTCAAAAATGAAATCTTTTCCGTATTCAAAATAGTGGATGGTCACAATTTGAGAGACTTCAAATAACCGGGACAGAGGATACCTGTAAAATTCCATAAAAATTCCTTTCTGTTTTGTGGGGCAGGAGACACCTGGGAAAGGGTTAAATTGCCGGAGTTTGGAACAGGTATATTTTAACATAAAATTGTGCAAAAAAGTAAAAATATTGTGCAAATACAGAATATTTTTTTTGTATTATCATGAGAGATATAAGAAGAAACAGGCAGTGCAGAGGCACTGGAATTTCAGGAGGACAGAAAATATGAAAAAACCAGTATTAGTTATTTTGGCAGCAGGAATGGGAAGCCGCTACGGTGGTTTAAAACAGATTGATCCGGTAGACGAGCAGGGACATATTATTATTGACTTTTCCATTTACGATGCTCTGGAGGCAGGATTTGAAAAAATAGTGTTTATCATCAAGAAAGCCAATGAGGCCGCATTTAAGGAGAGTATCGGAGACCGGGTTTCTGAGAAAATTCAGGTGGAATATGTATATCAGGAACTGGAAAAAATTCCCGCAGGTTTTCAGGTGCCGGAAGGCAGGGTGAAACCCTTTGGTACAGGCCATGCTATTCTGTGCTGCAGGGACGTGCTGGACGGGCCTTTTGCAGTGATTAATGCAGATGATTATTATGGCAAACATGCCTATCAGGCAATCTATGATTATCTGACCAGCCATCAGGACGATGAAAAATATCGTTATGCCATGGTGGGATATGAGCTGAAAAATACTCTGACAGAAAACGGACATGTGGCCAGAGGAATCTGCGAAGCAGATGAAGAAGGATTTTTAACAGAAATCTGTGAACGCACCCATATTGAAAAACGGGGAGAAACAGCGGTTTATACAGAGGATGACGGGGCTTCCTGGACAGAAATCCCCATGGACAGCGTGGTTTCCATGAATATCTGGGGCTTTTCTGAAAGCATTTTAAAGGAGCTGGAAACAGGATTTGTGAAATTCCTGAAAGAGGAACTGCCGGATAATCCAATGAAAGCCGAGTATTACCTGCCCATGGCAGTAGGAGATATACTGAGAGAAGGCAAGGCCAGCGTACAGGTATTAAATTCCCGTGACAAATGGTTTGGGGTTACCTATAAAGAGGACAAAGAGCAGGTGGTAAAAGCCATTGCAGAGCTGAAACAGCAGGGACAGTACCCGGAAGAATTTTAAAGGCTGGAAGGGAAGCATATGGAGGGAGAACATATGGAAGAAAAGGAAATACTGAAATGGGCGAAAGAGGCGGCCAGTCAGTTTGAGCTGGCAGGGAATGTGAAAAATATCCGTCCTTATGGCAGCGGGCATATTAACGACACCTTTCTGGTGGAAGGAGAAAAGGACTGTATTCTGCAGCGGATGAACCGAAATATTTTTACAAAGCCGGAAGAGGTAATGGAAAATATTCTGGGCGTTACCACCTTTCTGAAAAAGAAAATTGCAGAAGCCGGAGGCGATGAACTGCGGGAGACATTAACGGTACTGTCTGCCAGAAACGGAAAACCTTTTTACCGGGACAGCCAGGGAGAATACTGGCGCATGTATTATCTGATTGAAGATGCGGTAAGCTATGACAGAGTGGAACGGGATGAGGATTTCTATGAGAGCGCTCTGGCTTTCGGGAATTTTCAGCAGCTGCTGGCAGATTATCCCGCAGAAACCCTTCATGAAACCATTCCCGGATTTCACGATACGAAAGCCAGATACCAGGTATTTCTCGATGCGGTGGAAGCAGATGTGTGCAAAAGGGCAGAAAATGCCCTGGAAGAAATCGAATTTTTCAAATCCCGGAAGGAGACAGCCTGTGTGCTGGGGGATTTACTGGCAGAAGGAAAAATGCCTCTGCGGGTAACGCACAATGATACCAAACTGAACAATATTATGGTGGATAAGGAGACCAGGAAAGGCATCTGTGTGATTGACCTGGACACAGTTATGCCGGGACTGGCAGTGAATGATTTCGGAGACGCCATTCGGTTTGGAGCCAGCACCGGAGATGAGGACGAAAAGGATTTGTCAAAAGTGAGCTGCGATTTGAGACTGTTCCGCATTTATACAGAGGGATTTTTAAAAGGCTGTAAGGGAAATCTGACAGATATGGAAGTTGCCATGCTTCCCATGGGTGCAAAAGTGATGACTTATGAAAACGGTATACGTTTTCTGACAGATTATTTACAGGGAGATACTTATTTTAAAATTCATCGGGAAGGCCATAATCTGGACCGGTGCCGCACACAGATGAAACTGGTGGCAGATATGGAAAAGAAATGGAAGGAACTGGAGGAAATTGTCAGGGAATGTCAGGAAGCAGAAAGTAAAATGAGATAAGTTTTCTGTTATCCCGGTAAAACAGGAGATAAATATTTACTAAAATTATAGTAAAATAAAATTAGTATTTACTAAACAAATGGAATGTGGTATACTGATTCCTGAGAAAGCCGGATAGCAGGACGGATAGTTTCGGTTTTCCCGGACAGGTAATAAGGATATGCGTAACAGTGCGCAGATTGCGGACAGGAGGTAAAGAATTATGGCAATTTTGGTAACAGGCGGAGCTGGTTATATCGGAAGCCACACATGTATTGAGCTGATTCATGCAGGATATGAAGTGGTTGTAGTGGATAATCTGGTAAATTCCAGTGAAGAAGCGGTAAAAAGGGTGGAAAAGATTACCGGAGCAAAGGTACCATTTTATCAGGTGGATATTCTGGATGCCCAGGGGCTGGGAGAAGTATTTGAAAAAGAAAAGATTGACAGTGTCATTCATTTTGCAGGGTTGAAAGCAGTAGGAGAATCTGTGCAGAAACCTCTGGAATATTATCATAACAATATTACCGGAACACTGATTTTGTGTGATGTTATGCGTAAGCATGGAGTGAAGAATATTATTTTCTCATCCTCCGCAACAGTATATGGAGATCCTGCAATTATCCCCATTACAGAAGAGTGTCCCAAAGGCCAGATTACCAATCCCTATGGCCAGACCAAAGGAATGTTAGAGCAGATTCTGACAGATTTCCATGTGGCAGATCCGGAATGGAATGTGGTACTCCTTCGTTACTTTAATCCCATTGGCGCCCATGAAAGCGGAATTATCGGAGAGGATCCCAAAGGAATTCCCAACAATCTGGTACCCTATATTGCTCAGGTTGCAGTGGGCAAGTTAAAATGTCTTGGAGTATTCGGAGACGATTACGATACACCGGACGGAACCGGCGTACGGGATTATATTCATGTGGTAGACCTGGCAAAAGGCCATGTGAAAGCACTGAAAAAGATTGAAGACAAATCCGGCGTCAGCATTTACAACCTGGGAACCGGAAACGGTTACAGCGTGCTGGATGTGGTAAAGGCATATGAGAAAGCCTGCGGCAGGCCGATTCCTTATGAAATCAAACCCAGAAGAGCCGGAGATATTGCCACCTGCTATGCAGACGCTTCCAAAGCCAAAACAGAACTGGGCTGGGAGGCAGAATTCGGTATTGACAGAATGTGCGAGGATTCCTGGAGATGGCAGAGCAGCAATCCGGACGGATACCGCAGTTAAGTTATAATATGTAATAATAAAGGGGCTGTTGCAAAATAGCCGCTATATACAGGATATGGTATGGAAGCCCGATGGGACTCATGCATATATTGTATATAAGCTGTATTTTGCAACGCCCCTTTTGCTGTTTTGCAGGCAGCCGCACAGTTTATTACAGGGACCTTCCGGCAGCAAGTATCTGGTTTCGTTTGTCAGAGTACCGTTTCGCAGTTTCCTGAGTATGGGGGTCGCTGGCATATTTTTTTAAAGTTTCATGGTCTACCTTAAGGCGCAGATCCATGGTCTTCATCACATCTGAAATATGCATGGTTTTCTGGAATCTGGAATCGGTAAAATCAACCATCTGATTGTCGGAAAACAGGATAACCACAGGCTGGGCATAATTTTTCTGATTTTCTTCCACAATAATTCCTTTCTGCCCGTTGGAAAAGTCCACGCAGCATCCTTTTGGAAGAATGTGAATGCACTGGGTAAGGGCAGTGACAAATGCAGCAGGATAATAGTCCGGATATTCCCGCAGAAAACGTACCGCCCGGATTTCAGATACCGGTTCCCGGTCCAGATTCATGGAAGTCATTTCATCGAACATGCTCGCCACATGGAGTACGTGGGTACCGTTTTTCCAGCGGATGTTTTTCTGGAGAGGGACTTTGACGTTGTGCTCCAGACGTGCCATCTGGCCCACAATCTGAAGGGTGAGTTCCGGCAGTTTGTATTCGTTGTAATCGGGGTGCAGCATCTGATAGCCTTTTTCCAGATATCCCTGAATCAGCCGGCGTTCATCCGGAGAAAGAAGCCGGTCGCCTTTTTCCAGAATTTCATCCGGCACCATCAGAAGTCCCACGTCATGCAGCAGAGCTGCACATACGATGGCAAGCTGTTCCGCATAGGAATAATGAAGCCGGTTTACCATCATGGCTGCCAGAACAGCAGTGTTCAGGCAGTGTTTGTATACATAATCTCCGTTGCTGCGGAGGTTTCTGGCAAAGTTGATTTTGTGGTCAGATGAGCCGAAGCTGCGCAGAATTGTCTGGGCCAGAGGAGTGATATTCTGCGGCGGCATATCATTCATAAGCAGCACGAGATCATCTTTTAAACGAAAAGTGGAAACGGTGAGAAAACGTTCCAGTTCAATATCTTCTTCACTGAGAGGCGGTACCGGCTCTGCCGGTTCCAGAATATAAACGCCCCAGAGACCGAAGTTCTTAATGCTGGCAATTCCCTGGCGTGTGAGTCTGGTATCACGCTCAAACAGCATAACTCCCATTTTATTGTAAACAGGCCGGGCAAGACGCATGCCGGGCTTTAACTGGCTGATTTTAACATATTGCACGAAAACACCTCCGTATCTGATTCCTGTATAACCAGAGTGTTAAATACTACTATATTTATATCGGTTAAAATCAGGAAATGGCAAAGGCTGTCAGAAGATAAAAATCTTTCCTGTTTTTCGACAGGAATTGCGCTGAAGCCCTTTGTGTGATAAAATCTGTATGACAGTTCCGGACAGCAGAAGACAGAAATTGTGGAGGGAAGCATGAGAAAAATATGGAAAAGCACGGTCCTGATTTTATTCCTGTGCTGTTTATCCGGCACAGTGGTTTCTGCCACTCAGGGAAAAATCAACCAGGTACAGGAAGGGATAGAGGATCTGGAAAAACAGAAGAAAGAAGCGCAGGAGCAGGTGGACAGCCTTACGGGTCAGGCGGGCAGCCTGGAAGGAGACCTGAAAAGTTTCAACAACAGTCTGGCCTCCGTGACAGAAGAACTGAATGCCACAGAGGAGCAGCTAAACAGTACCAGAGTCAGTCTGGAAGAGACGGGAAAGGCGCTGGAGGCGGCAAGAAAAAAAGAACGGGATCAGTATGAAGCCATGAAAAAGCGGATTCAATTCCTGTATGAAATGAATATGGAAGGTATGCTGGAGGTTCTGCTGAGCGCAGAGAATTTTGCGGATTTTTTAAATAAAGGAGAATACATTGTAAGCATTCACAGTTACGATCGAAAAATGCTGAAAGAGTACCAGGCAACCAAAGAGGAGATTGCCGGAAAAGAACAGAAGCTGGAGGAGCAGGAAAGAATGCTGGCAGATTTGCAGAAGCAGCAGGAAGGCAAACAGCAGGAACTGGCAGATCTGGTGGACAGTACCTCTGAAAAACTGAACGCCGCCAGAAAGCAGATTGCAGATGCCCAGGCGGATGTGGAATCTTACGAGGCTGAGATTGACCGGCAGAAAGCCTATGAAGCGGAACTGGAAAAGCAGAAAGCCGCAGAGGACGCAAAAAGGATGGCGGAAATCAAACGGCAGGAAGAGGAAATGAGCCAGAAGGAAGAGACCGGAGGGGGAGAGAGCTATCAGGGCAGCGCTTCTGACACAGCGCTTCTGGCAGCACTGATTCAGTGTGAGGCCGGAGGAGAAAGCTATGAAGGAAAACTGGCAGTGGGCAGTGTGGTAATGAACCGGGTACGCAGCTCTCATTTTCCCAATACGGTGGCCGGGGTGATTTATCAGGGAGGACAGTTTTCCCCTGTGGCAAGCGGCAGATTTGCCACTGTGCTGGCTAAGGGAGCCAACCAGAGCTGCACCCAGGCGGCCGCAGAGGTTCTGGGCGGTAATATTACCATAAAATGCCTCTATTTCCGGAGGAATGACGGCACCATACCAGGCACTGTAATAGGAAATCATGTTTTTTATTAATACACAGCCGGAGGGCGGGAAACAGGAAAAAGGTCGGTTTTTGTGGGATATGCACAAAATCTGACCTTTTTTTTCGAAAAAATGCCGGGCAGAATGATAAAAATATAACAAAGATGTACAAAAAGAACAGGAGAAAAAAGGAGAATGGGGAGGGCCGGAAAGGGGAAGATAATCCTTGCAATTTACAGTGAAATGTGCTAGGATATTTTTATCGAGGGAAGAAAACATGGGAAAAACAGGAATTTTCAGAATTATTTTGCAGGCATGGCAGAGAAATGAATGCCAGCGAACCTGTTTTCCTTTTTTTTGACAAAAGATTGTTAAAAAAATAACAGGCATTTTGGTGATTTTGTCAAAAATGTTTTCACGATTACATAATATTTTAAAAGGAGACGAAGAAAATGGCAAAGAAAGTTGTTTTGGCAGGCGCATGCCGTACCGCAATCGGAACTATGGGTGGAGCTTTAAGCACAACTCCTGCACCGGTATTGGGATCTATCGTTATCAAAGAAGCATTGAACAGAGCTGGTGTTCCGGCTGACAAGGTTGACCATGTATACATGGGCTGCGTTATCCAGGCTGGTCTGGGACAGAACGTGGCACGTCAGGCATCCATCAATGCAGGTTTGCCTATTGAGACACCGGCAGTTACTGTGAACGTAGTATGCGGTTCCGGTCTGAACTGTGTAAATATGGCTGCTCAGATGATTCAGGCTGGTGATGCTGACATCGTTGTGGCAGGCGGTATGGAAAATATGTCTATGGCTCCTTATGCTGCTATGCAGGGACGTTACGGATACAGAATGAACAATGCCACACTGGTAGATACCATGGTAAACGATGCATTATGGGATGCATTCAATCAGTACCATATGGGAATCACTGCTGAAAACGTGGCAGAGAAATGGGAACTGACCAGAGATCAGTTAGATGAGTTTGCAGCAGCTTCACAGCAGAAATGTGAAAAAGCAATAAACGATGGCAAATTCAAAGACGAAATCGTTCCGGTAGAAGTAAAACAGAAGAAGAAAACAGTTATCGTAGATACAGATGAAGGACCACGTCCCGGCACAACAAAAGAAAGCATTTCCAAACTTCGTCCTGCATTCAAACCGGACGGAATTGTAACTGCAGCAAATGCTTCCGGAATCAATGACGGTGCAGCAGCAGTTGTTGTTATGAGCGAAGAAAAAGCAAAAGAACTGGGTGTAAAGCCTATGGCAACTTTCGTAGCAGGCGCACTTGGCGGTGTGGATCCTTCCATCATGGGTGTAGGCCCGGTTGCTTCCACAAAGAAAGTATTCGAGAAAACAGGACTGACCATTGACGATATGGATCTGGTAGAGGCAAATGAAGCATTTGCAGCTCAGTCTCTGGCAGTGGCACGTGACCTGAACTTTGATATGAGCAAGGTAAATGTAAATGGCGGCGCTATCGCACTTGGACATCCGGTAGGAGCCAGCGGATGCCGTATCCTTGTTACCCTGCTTCATGAAATGCAGAAGAGAGACGCTAAGAAAGGTCTTGCAACTCTGTGTATCGGCGGTGGAATGGGATGCTCCACCATCGTGGAAAGAGATTAATTTTAACTGGTCATTAATTGAGATACCGAAGCGGTTACGCTTCGGTATCTCATAGAATAATTTAAGGAGGACTATCATGAAAGTTGGCGTTATTGGAGCAGGAACCATGGGTTCCGGAATTGCACAGGCATTTGCACAGACAGAAGGATATGAAGTATGCCTTTGCGATATTAATGACGAATTTGCAGCAAATGGCAAGAAAAAAATTGCAAAAGGATTTGAGAAGAGAGTTGCAAAAGGCAAAATGGATCAGGCAGCAGCAGATGCAATTCTTGCAAAAATTACCACAGGTACAAAGGAAATCTGCGGTGACTGCGATTTAATCGTGGAAGCAGCGCTGGAAGTTATGGATGTTAAGAAACAGACATTCAAAGAACTGCAGGATATCGTAAAGAAAGACTGCATGTTCGCAAGCAACACATCTTCTCTTTCTATTACAGAAATTGGTGCAGGACTTGACAGACCGGTTATCGGTATGCATTTCTTTAATCCGGCTCCGGTTATGAAACTGGTAGAGGTTATCAAAGGTGAGAACACACCGGATGAAATGAAAGACAAAATCGTTAAGATTTCTGAAGAAATCGGCAAGACCCCGGTAGAAGTAAATGAAGCAGCAGGCTTTGTTGTAAACAGAATCTTAATCCCGATGATCAATGAAGCAGTTGGAATCTATGCAGACGGTGTTGCTTCTGTAGAAGGTATCGACACTGCCATGAAACTTGGTGCAAACCATCCGATGGGACCTCTGGCACTGGGAGATCTGGTTGGACTGGATATCTGCCTTGCAATCATGAATGTATTATATGATGAGACAGGAGATCCGAAATACCGTCCGCATCCATTGTTAAAGAAAATGGTACGTGCAGGTAAGCTGGGACAGAAGACCGGAATCGGTTTCTATGATTACAGCAAATAATACATATTGACGAAAGCATGGCCGGCAGCGGGCTTTTGCCTGCGCCGTATAGAATGTGAGGAACTGCCGTATTGGGTTTATCTTAATGCGGCAGTCCCATTCCATAAAATAAAAGAAAGTTTGGAGGAAAAGTATCATGGATTTTTCTTTAGATAAGAAACATGAAATGGCGAGAACTCTGTTCAGAGAGTTTGCTGAAAATGAAGTAAAGCCTCTTGCTCAGGAAGTTGATGAGACAGAAAAATTCCCAAGAGGAACCGTAGAGAAAATGCAGAAAATCGGATTCATGGGTATTCCGATTCCGAAAGAGTACGGCGGACAGGGCTGTGATCCTCTTACCTACATTATGTGCGTAGAGGAACTGTCCAAAGTTTGCGGTACTACCGGCGTTATCGTATCTGCACACACTTCTCTGTGCTGCGACCCGATTATGACATACGGTAATGAAGAGCAGAAACAGAAATATCTTGCACCTCTTGCAAGAGGAGAGAAGCTGGGCGCATTTGCTCTGACAGAGCCGGGTGCAGGTACAGACGCACAGGGCTGCCAGACAAAAGCAGTTCTGGATGGCGATGAATGGGTACTGAACGGCTCCAAATGCTTTATCACCAATGGTAAAGAAGCTGATATCTATATCGTAATCGCAATCACAAGCGTTGTGGAAGATAAGAGAGGCAGAAAGAAAAAGAATTTCTCCACTTTTATCGTAGAAAAAGGAACACCCGGATTCTCCTTTGGAACAAAGGAAAAGAAAATGGGTATCCGCGGATCTGCTACCTATGAACTGATTTTTGAAGACTGCAGAATTCCGAAAGAGAATCTGTTAGGACCGGAAGGAAAAGGATTCCCAATCGCAATGCATACTCTGGATGGCGGACGTATCGGTATCGCAGCTCAGGCTCTGGGTCTTGCGGAAGGCGCTCTGGAAGCAACCGTTGCCTATACAAAAGAGAGAAAACAGTTTGGCCGCTCCATCGCAATGCAGCAGAATACACAGTTCCAGTTAGCAGATATGGCAGCTAAGATTGAAGCAGCACAGATGCTGGTTTACAAGGCAGCTATGGCAAAAGCTACTCAGAAGGTTTACTCTGTAGAAGCAGCAAAAGCCAAATTATTTGCAGCAGAGGTTGCCATGGACGTAACTACCAGATGCGTACAGCTTTTCGGTGGATACGGATACATCAGAGAGTACGATGTAGAGCGTATGATGCGTGACGCCAAGATTACAGAGATTTATGAAGGAACTTCCGAAGTTCAGCGTATGGTTATTTCCGGCGCATTGTTAAAGTGAAAATAATAAAACAAAACATAAGGAGTGAATTACCGTGAAAATCGTTGTATGTATAAAACAGGTACCAGATACCAAAGGCGGAGTGAAATTCAATCCAGATGGTACTCTGGACAGAGGTGCAATGCTCACCATCATGAATCCCGACGACAAAGCCGGACTGGAAGCAGCACTCAGATTAAAAGAGCAGTATGGTGCAGAAGTTACCGTACTTACCATGGGACTTCCGAAAGCAGACGAAGTTCTTCGTGAAGCAATGGCAATGGGTGCCGACAAAGGTGTCCTTGTAACAGACAGAGTATTGGGAGGAGCAGATACATGGGCTACCTCTACTACAATTGCAGGAGCAATCCGGAATCTGGAATATGACCTGATTATCACAGGACGTCAGGCAATTGACGGAGATACCGCACAGGTTGGACCGCAGATTTCCGAACATCTGGACATTCCTGTAATTTCCTATGCACAGGAAATCAAAATTGACGGAGACTATGTAGTAGTTCAGCGTCAGTATGAAGATAGATATCATGAATTAAAAGCAAAAATGCCGTGTCTGGTAACCGCTCTTTCCGAATTAAACGAGCCGCGTTATATGACACCAGGCGGAATTTTTGACGCATATGACAAAGAAGTAACCGTATGGGGCCGGGCAGATCTGAAAGATGTAGACGATTCTGACCTTGGTTTGAAAGGATCACCTACAAAGATTGCAAAAGCATCTGACAAAGTAAAGAAAGGTGCCGGAGAAAAAGTTATTCCTGATACACCGGAAGATGCAGTTGCCTATATTACAGGTAAACTGAAAGAGAAACACGTAATCTAATATATCCGTAAAAATAAGGAAAGTGGTGAAAATAATGGGTTTAGAAGCATATAAAGGAGTTTATGTCTTTGCACAGCAGGTAGATAACGTATTAAGCGGAATTGCTTTTGAGCTGCTTGGCAAGGCAAAAGACCTGGCAAAAGATTTGAATACAGATGTAACAGCAGTATTGATTGGTTCAGACGTAAAAGGTCTGGCAGACCAGCTGGCAGAGTATGGCGCTGATAAGGTAATCGTTGTGGACGAGCCGGAACTGAAAGAGTACAGAACAGAGCCTTATACCCATGCACTTGCATCTGTTATTGATGAATACAAACCGGAAATCATGCTGGTAGGCGCTACCGCAATCGGACGTGACCTTGGTCCTCGCGTATCTGCAAGGGTAAAGACAGGTCTGACCGCAGACTGTACCGTACTGGAAATCGGCGATTTCCCGCTGAATCCTGTTCCTGGCAAAGAAGACGAGCAGAAGCACAATCAGTTACTGATGACCCGTCCTGCTTTCGGCGGCAATACCATCGCTACTATCGCATGTCCGGATAACCGTCCTCAGATGGCAACCGTTCGTCCTGGCGTTATGCAGAAAATTGACCCGATTAAAGGTGCAAAGGCAAATGTGATCGAGTACAATCCCGGATTTACTCCCAATGATAAATACGTTGAAATCCTCAACGTGGTAAAAGCTGTAAAAGAAACAGAAGATATCATGGAAGCAAAGATTCTGGTTTCCGGCGGACGTGGAGTTGGAAGCGCAGAGAACTTCAAAATGCTGCAGGATCTTGCAGATGTAATCGGCGGAACCGTAAGCTGCTCCCGTGCAGTAGTGGAAAACGGATGGAAACCGGTAGATTTACAGGTAGGACAGACTGGTAAAACCGTTCGTCCGAATGTATACTTTGCAATCGGTATTTCCGGAGCAATCCAGCATGTGGCAGGTATGGAAGAGGCAGACATCATCATTGCAATCAACAAAGATGAAGATGCTCCAATCTTTGACGTAGCTGACTACGGTGTAGTTGGAGATTTACATAAAGTTGTTCCGGCTCTGACAGAAGCTCTGAAAGCTGAAGTAGCAAAATAATATATCTGAAGCTGTAACAGGTGTGATTTCCGGTGATGATGAGAATTCATGGTCGGAATCACACCTGTTTTTTTCTTCTACAGGAAATACCCTGTCACGCTAACGTGCGAAAGTGTCTTCCTATAGAAGAAAAATAATATGCGCACTCGCACAAGAGGTAAAATATTGCTTCGCAACTGTGCTCGGCGCGCAAAGTGTCCAGGCCCCTCATGAGTGAGGGGTCAGGGGAGCTGAAGTGGGCCTGCCCACTTTGTTCCAGTACGGGGAATTGACTATGAAAAAACAAAAGAAATATAAGGATATTCTGATTCTGTGTTTCCTGACGGCAGTGCTGTCAGGCTGCGGCCCATGGAATGTATGGAACGCTTATGAAGTATCTGTGAGTTCATTGTGGAAAGAAGGGGGAATATCCGGCGAAACAGTCTCCGGGAAAATATCAGAAGGAAAAGAAACCGTTTCAGATCCGGAAAGAGCCATAGAAAAAATTCTGGACAGTGTTTCGGGAGAAATTCCGGGCGGGTATCCGGCAGAAAAATCATTTTTTCTATGGTTTTTCGAGGAATACGGAGAGGAACATATATCTGTTCTGAAGAAAATGGCAGATAGCCCGGAACAGGATGCGGAAATCTGGTATCAGATTACCGGAAAATCCATTCATATCCTGTGGACAGAATATTGTAAAAATACCGGGCAGTACCCGGAGTATGCAGAAATAAAGCTGTATGAAAAAGAGTGTGGGGCTTCAGACAGGATTGTGCTGGATTTTACCGGAGACATTAACCTGGCGGAAGGATGGTCCACCACAAAATATCTGGATGGAAGAGCAGGAGGGATTCAGGAATGTATTTCTCCGGCGCTGCGGGAAGAGATGAAACATGCAGACATTCTTATGCTGAACAATGAATTTACTTTCAGTACCAGAGGAAAGCCTCTGCCGGGGAAACGTTATACTTTCCGGGCAAATCCGGAACGGGTATCTGTGCTGCAGGAACTGGAGGCAGATATTGTGTCCCTGGCAAATAACCATGTATTCGATTTTGGAGAAGAAGCGCTCCTGGACACCCTGGATACACTTAAGAAAGCAGAGATTCCCACTGTGGGAGCCGGACGGAATCTGGAGGAAGCCATGGAACCTGTGTATTTTGCTGCAAACGGGCGGAAAATTGCCATTGTATCTGCTACCCAGATTGAACGTTCTGCCAGCTATACCAGGGAGGCCACAGAAACCGGCGGGGGAGTGCTCAAAACACGGAATCCCGACAAATTTCTGACGGTGATTGAAAAGGCCCGGAAACAGAGCGACCATGTCATCGTTTTTGTTCACTGGGGTACGGAAAATACCAGCTATTACGGGAAAGACCAGACAGAGCTGGGAGCAGCCTTTATTGAAGCCGGGGCAGATGTTGTGGTGGGCGGCCATACCCACTGTCTCCAGGGATTTGATTTTTACAATGAAAAACCGATCATATACAGCCTTGGGAATTTCTGGTTTAATAACAGGACGCTGGATACAGGGATTTTCCAGGTGATCATTCACACGGACGACAATCAGGTGGACGTCCGGTTTCTGCCCTGCATCCAGCGGGGGTGTACCACGTCCCTGACAGAAGACCCCCAGGAAAAGCAGAGGATTCTTGACTTTATGCAGAAGATTTCCGCACCGGGAGTCCAGGTGGACCCGGAAGGATATGTTATCAGATAAACTGATTGTATTTTCCTGTCAGGGTGTGTTATAATATGCGTTGAGAACAGAGGAAATGGGAGAATCCATTTGCCGTGTTTCAATCTGTAAATTATCAGGAAGAAAGGAAGATGAAAATCTTATGAGCAGGAAACCCACAGTATTGATGATTCTGGATGGTTTTGGTTTAAATGAAAAGCAGGAAGCAAATGCAGTGTATGAGGCAAGTACACCGAATATCGACGGGCTGATGAAGGACTGTCCCTTTGTCAGAGGATATGCCAGCGGACTTTCCGTGGGACTTCCCGACGGACAGATGGGGAATTCCGAGGTAGGACATCTGAATATGGGGGCAGGAAGAATTGTATATCAGGAGCTGACCAGGATTACCAAAGAAATTGAAGACGGGGATTTCTTTAAAAATGAAGCTCTGCTGAAGGGTATGAAGAACGCAAAAGAGAATAATTCAGCCCTGCATCTCTATGGATTGCTGTCTGACGGAGGCGTGCACAGCCACAATACCCATTTATACGGACTGCTGGAACTGGCAAGACGGGAAGGACTTGAGAAAGTATATGTACACTGTTTCCTGGATGGACGTGATACGGCGCCCACTTCCGGAAAAGGATTTATGGAAGAACTGGAAGCAAAAATGAAGGAAATCGGCGTGGGAGAAATTGCTACGGTATCCGGACGTTACTACGCCATGGACCGTGATAACCGCTGGGACAGAGTGGAGAAGGCATACAAAGCCCTTGTTCTGGGAGAGGGAAACCGGGCGGCCAGTGCAGTGGAGGCAGTGGCAGCTTCCTACGAGGAAGACATAACCGATGAATTTGTAGTTCCCACAGTGGTGGAAAAAGATGGAAAGCCCCTGGCTGTCATCAATGACAAAGATACCATTATTTTCTTTAATTTCCGTCCTGACCGGGCAAGAGAGATTACCAGAACCTTCTGTATGGATGAATTTGACGGATTCGACAGAGGCCCAAGAAAAGATGTGACCTATATCTGCTTTACCGAGTATGATGTTACTATTCCAAATAAAACAATTGCGTTCCATAAAGTGGAGCTGACAAATACATTCGGAGAATTTCTGGCGGCTCATGGCAAAACCCAGGCCAGAATTGCCGAGACCGAGAAATATGCCCATGTTACGTTCTTTTTCAACGGAGGCGTGGAAGAACCCAATCAGGGAGAAGACCGTATACTGGTAAATTCCCCCAAGGTAGCCACCTACGATCTGAAACCGGAAATGAGCGCATATGAAGTGTGCGACAAACTGGTGGATGCCATCAAATCTGACAAATATGATGTGATTATCATTAACTTTGCAAATCCCGACATGGTGGGCCATACCGGTGTGGAAGCGGCAGCCATCAAAGCAGTGGAAGCAGTGGATACCTGTGTGGGAAAAGCAGTGGAAGCACTGAAAGAGGCAGACGGTACCATGTTCCTGTGCGCAGATCACGGAAATGCCGAGCAGCTGGTTGATTACAATACAGGGGAGAGCTTTACCGCTCATACCATCAATCCCGTTCCGTTTATTCTGATTAACTATGACGACACATATACCCTGCGGGAGGGCGGATGCCTGGCAGATATTGCGCCTACGCTCATTGAGATTATGGGAATGGAACAGCCGGAAGAAATGACAGGCAAATCACTGCTGGTAAAACGATAATATATGGAGGAATCAATGAGCATTCAGGAATTTAAACCGATAAAAGAAGGAAAAGTACGCGAGGTCTATGACAACGGGGATAACCTGATTATCGTGGCCACAGACAGAATTTCCGCCTTTGATGTGATTTTAAAAAACAAGATTACACAAAAAGGCGCGATTTTAACGAAAATGTCAGGATTCTGGTTTGATTTTACCAGGGATATTGTACCGAACCATATGATTTCCACCGAAGTGGCAGATATGCCTGAATTTTTCCGCAATGAGAATTTTGACGGAAACAGCATGAAATGCAAAAAACTGGATATGCTGCCGGTAGAGTGTATTGTACGGGGCTACATTACAGGAAGCGGCTGGGAGAGCTATCAGAAGGACGGCACAGTCTGCGGAATCAGGCTTCCCGAAGGACTGAAGGAGTCCGACAGGCTGCCGGAGCCTATTTATACCCCTACTACCAAGGCGGATCTGGGACTTCATGATGAACATATTACCTTTGAAGAAAGTGTGGAGATTCTGGAAAAACTCCATCCGGGAAAAGGTGCGGAATATGCAGAGCAGATTCAGAAATGTACCATTCAGTTATATGAGAAGTGTGCAGAATATGCACGGAGTAAAGGAATCATCATTGCCGATACCAAATTTGAATTCGGACTGGATGAAAATGGACGTGTGGTTCTGGGGGATGAAATGCTGACGCCGGACAGCTCCAGATTCTGGCCGCTGGAAGGATATGAGCCTGGCAAATCCCAGCCATCCTTTGACAAACAGTTTGTCAGGGACTGGTTAAAACAGAATCCGGACAGCGATTATCTGCTGCCGGAGGAAGTTGTGACAAAGACAGTTGACAAATATAAAGAAGCGTATGAACTTTTGACCGGGGAGAAATTTGTATAAAACTGGCTGAAGAATATATCAGAGGAGACTGCGGCAGATAGCAGTGCATCGGACAAAGGAAGGAGAACATACCATGTCGACAGACAGATATAACAGTCCCTTATCAGAGCGTTATGCCAGTAAGGAAATGCAGTACATTTTTTCACCGGATATGAAATTCCGTACCTGGAGGAAACTCTGGATTGCCCTTGCGGAGACAGAGATGGAACTGGGATTAAGTGAAAACGGAAAGCCTGTCATTACGCAGGAACAGATAGAGGAACTGAAAAGCCATGCAGACGATATCAACTATGAGGTGGCAAAGGAACGGGAGAAACTGGTAAGGCATGATGTAATGAGCCATGTCTATGCCTATGGACAGCAGTGTCCCAAAGCCGCCGCCATTATTCATCTGGGAGCCACCTCCTGCTATGTGGGAGACAATACAGATATTATTGTCATGAGCGAGGGGCTGAAACTGGTGCAGCGGAAACTGGTGAACGTAATTGCAGAACTGGCGGAATTTGCCGGTACCTACAAAGACCTGCCCACCCTTGCATTTACTCATTTTCAGCCGGCCCAGCCCACCACTGTGGGGAAACGTGCCTCGCTGTGGCTGCAGGAATTTCTGATGGATCTGGAAGATCTGGAATATGTGATGGGAAGCCTGAAACTGTTGGGCTCCAAGGGAACTACCGGGACACAGGCAAGTTTCCAGGAGCTGTTTGCGGGAGATCAGGAAACCATAGACAAAATAGACCCCATGATCGCGGAAAAAATGGGATTTTCAGAGTGCTATGCAGTGTCCGGGCAGACTTATTCCAGAAAAGTGGATACCAGAGTGCTGAATGTCCTTGCAGGAATTGCGGCCAGCGCCCATAAAATGTCCAATGATATCCGTCTTCTTCAGCATTTGAAGGAAGTGGAGGAGCCTTTTGAGAAAAATCAGATCGGTTCTTCCGCCATGGCATACAAGCGGAATCCCATGCGCAGCGAACGGATTGCCTCTCTGGCCCGGTATGTGATGGTGGACGCGCTGAATCCGGCCGTTACCTCTGCTACCCAGTGGTTTGAACGGACACTGGATGATTCTGCCAATAAACGCCTTTCCGTTCCGGAAGGTTTTCTTGCGGTGGACGGAATTCTGGATCTGTGCCTGAATGTGGTGGACGGCCTTGTGGTATACGAGAAGGTGATTCGTAAACATATGATGGCGGAGCTGCCTTTTATGGCAACGGAAAATATTATGATGGACGCTGTGAAAAACGGAGGAAACCGCCAGGAAATGCATGAGAAAATCCGTCAGCTTTCCATGGAGGCAGGCAGACATGTAAAGGAAGAAGGAAAAGACAATAACCTGCTGGAGCTGATTGCAGCAGACCCGGCCTTTAATCTGACCCTGGAAGAGCTTAAGCAGTCCATGGAACCCTCCGGATATGTGGGCAGAGCCCCCTTACAGGTGGAAAAATTCCTTGCACAGGAAGTACAGCCGGTTTTGGAGAAGAATAAAGAAATGCTTGGCATGACAGCCGAAATTAACGTATAGGTTTTAGAAAAGGGAATGTATCAGGGCAGAAAGGCCGTGGTACATTCTTGCTGTATGAGGAACAGAAATGAGATATATTGAAATAGGCAAAGTGGAACCAGGCATGATGCTGGGAAAGGGCATTCATGACATTTACAACCGTATTTTGCTGGCAGATGGGAAAATTCTGACAGAAGAGCTGATAGAACGGCTGACGGAGCTGGGTTACGCCGGCGTTTACATAGAAGATGAGCTGTCCAAAGACATACGCATTCAGGAAGCCATTTCTCTGGCTCTTCGCAATTCTGCAGTTCGTTCTCTGCAGGAACTGAACCTGGAGAAGGCAATAGAATTTGCAGAGAAAATTGTGGATCAGATCCTGGAGGCAAAAACGGTTTCCCTGGATTTAATGGACATGCGTTCTTTTGATGACTATACCTACCGTCATTCCGTCAACGTGGCTGTGCTGTCTACTGTAATCGCCATGGGAATGGGGTATGGCAGAGAGGATCTGATTGATTTGTGCGTATCGGCAGTTTTTCATGACCTGGGAAAAATGCTGATTGACAAAGACATTCTGAACAAGCCGGGAAAACTGAACTGTCAGGAAATGGAGGCAATGAAACAGCATCCCCAGTTCTCATATGATATGCTGTCGGAAAAGTGGAATATACCTGCCAGGGTACGGCTGGGTGCGTTATGCCACCATGAAAATGAGGATGGCAGCGGCTATCCGAAGGGCCTGACCGGTGAAAAAATCCATCCCTTTGCAAAAATTATTCATGTGACAGATGTGTATGACGCTCTTTCATCCAGACGCCCTTACAAAGAAGCCTGTTCTTTTTCCGAAGCATTGGAGTACCTGATGGGAGGATGCGGAACCATGTTTGATAAAGAAGTGGTAGAGGCATTTTTAAATTATGTGCCGGTATATCCCAGAGGCTCCATGGTGGAACTGTCAGACGGAAGAGAAGCCCTTGTGGTGGAAAACTATCCCCGGAATCTTTTGCGGCCTCAGCTGCGCCTGACAGATGGAACCACCCTGGATTTGCTGAACCAGAGGGAGTACCGAAGCCTGACGATTCTGCGGCAGGCAGGAGGCACCCTGGTGCAGGCTTACGAGTCCTGAGAACAGAGGCGGAGGGGCTGTCGGGAAATAACGATTTTTGCCCCTGATATGTAAGAAGGAAACAGTCCTTAGAAATTCAGGCGTTTTCAATTCCCTGGATTTTTATCGG